>MTKZ01010038.1_pt1 | contig 44962 bp, 42 predicted proteins | sample 1042781 | NCBI WGS metagenome assembly MTKZ01 (sample SAMN06212207, study PRJNA360539) | anaerobic digester metagenome | biome: Wastewater treatment plant; material: sludge; isolation source: anaerobic digester fed with sludge from wastewater treatment plant | place: Denmark: WWTP Viborg ...
CGGGGCGACCCGTCTGCTTGCCGATGGCGTTGACAAGGTTCGCCGCTTTCAACCCGTCTGCCTTGGCATCGACACCGCCCGATTCGCTGCCGAATCGCAGACCAGCCTCGATATCCTCGTCGCGCTCGGGCCCGATCGCGTCCGCGAGTTCCCGTGCCGTGAGGTTCCGACCGTCATCTACGAGTGACCCGCGCGACTTGCGTATCGGATCTGGCCGGCCCGGATCCATCGTGCCCCCTACCCCCTGCTTGCCGGCTCCTCTACACTTGGCGGTACGGACGCCGAAGAATGGGATCGGCGGCGCGCGATTGGCGCTCGCCATCATCAGAGGATTATGTTGACCGCGGAACACGACCGACAATCACGATCGCCGCAGCAGGCGCACCCGATCGATCGCGAGGCGCTCGCGCGCGAGCAGATCACCGAGTTGCGTGAGCGCCCGAACGGGCTGCTTCAGCCGTTGGCATCATTCGTTCGCTGGGAGCTTGGGCGCCGGGTCCGCATGGGGCAGATCTCCTGGGATGACGTGCTGCGCGACGAAGTCGTGGACTCCGCTGTTGCCTCCGCGATGGCGCGCCTCCAGGAGCAGGGCGAGCCGATCCGCGATCTGTCGTCCTATTTGCGCATCCGCGCCCAGGACATGATCGGACGCGAGGTTCGCCGAGTTGGTCTCGAGCGCCGCCAATATATCTCGCTCGACCAGACCATTATGTCCGGCGAAGAAGCTGAGGGTGGCGAGGATGTCCGCGTTGCCGACATCATTCCCGATCCAAATGCCCGGGAGCCCGAACAGATCGTCATCGACAACGAGACCCTCGCCTATCTGATCGACGTCCTGTCCGGCGTGCCGGATGTCTGGCGCACCGTCTTCCTCCAGCGCACCGTCCAGGAACGCTCCGCCCGCGAGGTAGCCGATCTCGAAGGGCTCGATATCGACGAGGTGCGCCGCATCACCATTCGCACTCGCGAATACCTGCGTGATCGCTACATCACCGAGTACGACGATCTCTTCGATCTCGACAGTTAGCCTCGGGTCGTCTGTCCGGCCCGGTTCCATTGCGCCCACGCCCCGCTCGCCTGTACGATCGCGGCGGAACGTTCGCGGTGAGATGAGGGAGACGTTCAGCATGAATCAGGCCTGGGTTGTCGAAGCAGTCACCACGATCGAGCGCGATTTCCAGCGCTCGGCCGACACGCATCTGATCCGGCTGGATCTGCCGGCCGCGCCGGGGATCGAGCTGTATATCAAGGATGAATCCACTCACCCGACCGGCAGCCTCAAGCATCGGTTGGCGCGCTCGCTCTTCCTCTACGCGATCTGCAACGGCTGGGTTACTGAGGGGGCGACGGTCATCGAGGCTTCCTCTGGCAGCACGGCTGTGTCGGAGGCCTACTTTGCGCAGCTTCTCGGGCTCCCGTTCGTCGCAGTCATGCCGCGCGGCACCTCGGCGGCCAAGGTGGCGCAGATTGCCTTCTATGGCGGCAAGTCGCACTTCGTCGATAACCCGGCCGAAATCTATAGCGCCGCCGAACGGCTGGCCCGGGAGACGAACGGTCACAATATGGACCAGTTCACCTATGCCGAGCGCGCCACTGACTGGCGTGGCAACAACAACATCGCGGAGTCGATGTTCGCCCAGATGGGCCGCGAGCCGCACCCTGTCCCGCGCTGGGTCGTCACTGGGGCCGGCACCGGCGGTACCTCGGCGACGATCGGCCGCTTCATCCGCTACCAGCGCCTTGCCAGCCGACTCTGTGTCGTCGACCCGGAGAATTCGGTCTTTCTCGATTACTTCGAGCATCGCGATCCGACGGTCACCAGCGGCAAAGGCAGTGGCGTCGAGGGAATCGGCCGGCCGCGCGTCGAGCCGTCGTTCGTGCCCGATGTGGTGGATCGGATGATCCGGGTGCCAAACGCCGCCTCATACGCCGGTATGCGCTTTCTGGAGACGAAGCTGGGTCGCAAGTACGGCGGCTCGACTGGCACCTGTGTCTACGGCGCGATGGAGCTTGCCGCCGAGCTTGCGGCGGCCGGCGAGACAGGCTCGATCGTCATGGTTGCCGGGGACTCGGGCGACCGCTACCTCGACACCTACTATGACGATGCGTGGCTGGCAGCCAATGGATACGACATCGCACCATATCTCGCCCAGCTTGACGCAACCTACTCGACCTGCGTCTGGGCGTCGCCGCCATCCGGCACCAGCACGTAGCCAACTGCCGGCCGGTTTTCGATCAGCGCGGGTTCGCCCAGCTTGTTGCGCAGCCGGTTGAGCGTCACCCGCAAGATATGCGGTTCGTCGGCATACTCTGGCCCCCAGACTGCGGTGAGTAGCGCTCCATGCGTGAAGACTCGATTCGGGTGGCGGGCCAGCTGGAGCAGCAGCCGGAACTCGGTCGGCGTTACCCGTACCTCCTCACTCGACCGCCAGACGCGCCGATCGACGACGGAGATGGTGAGCGATCCGACCTGGATGGTATCCGGCTCGCGCTCACGCGGCCGGCGACGCATCGCCGAGCGCGCCCGTGCCAGGAGCTCGTTGACCCGGAACGGCTTGGTGACATAGTCGTCTGCTCCGGCGTCGAGCGTTGCCACAAGCGATTCCTCGTTCGCGTCGGCGGTGACGACGACGATCGGCACATCCCCGGCTGCCCGAATCTGGCGCACAAGCCCCCGGCCCGATCCGTCGGGCAGCATCAGATCCACCAGCAACAGGTCGGGTTGTCGTTCCGACCACAGCTGGAAACCGTCCGCTGCCGTCGCGGATGTGATGACGTCGAAACCCGCCTCTCGCAGGTGTCGCGCTATCAGCAGCTGGATATCGGGGTCATCTTCGACGACGAGCGCCAGAGTCCGCTCGCGAGGCTGTGTATCATCCATCCTCTGATCTCCTGCCCTGCTTCCCCTGCCCACTGAGATGATGCCTGTCGGAGTTGGGTTGTTGCCAGCGGTCCGGGGGTAGAATCGAAGCACGAGATTGCCGCGCCGGGCGGCGACGGGATGCCGGAGGTCGATGGAGATGCCCCATCAGTCCGACGCGCTCCTTGTCCTCCAGACACGCCTCCGCGAGCAGGGCCAGCGCCTGACGCCGCAGCGACTCCTCATTCTCGACCTTCTCCACGCTCGCGGCGATCACATGACCGCCGACGATCTCTTCGAGGCTGCCCGCTTACGGTGGCCCGATCTGAATCTGTCCACCGTCTATCGCTCGCTGGAGCTGTTTCGTGACCAGGGCCTGATCGCCGAAACCGACCTCGGTGACGGCCGGCGGCAGTTCGCGCTCCTCGCCGCAGACCGGCATCACCACCTCATCTGCCTTGCCTGCCATCGTGTCGAGGAAATCGGCGATAGCTACTTCGACGAGCTTCGTGCTGTGCTCCGCGTGAAACACGGCTTCGAGGCACGCATCGATCATCAGGCGATCTACGGGCTCTGCCGGGAGTGTTCCGAGGCGGAGGCTACTCGTTGATGCGCGTCCTTGCCGTCGATATCGGCTCGTCGTCGGTCCGTGCCGCGCTGGTCGATCGCGATGGGGTCATCGCGCCCGGCTCACTGAGCCAGTTGGCGGTCGAGTTGGCTGTCGAGCCGGGTGGCCGCTCGACGATCACTCTCGAACGCATCCGCGCGCTGACCGAGCAGGCGATTGACCGGACGCTCGCATCCCTGCCAGCGCGGGACGGCATCGCCGCAGTCGGTGTCTCAGCGTTCTGGCACTCGCTGCTCGTGCTCGATGCCGCCGGGCGACCGCTCACCGATGTTCTCACCTGGGCCGACACGCGCTCTGCCGCCGACGCTGCAGACCTTGCGACCCGGCTCGACGCCGAGTCGGTCCGCCAACGGACCGGCTGCCCGCTCCATCCGTCCTATCTGCCGGCGAAGATCCGATGGTTGCGTCGCAATCAGCCCGACCTCTTTTCCCGCGCGACCAGATTCGTCTCCTTGCCGCAGGCGCTCACAGCCGCGTGGCTTGGCGCCGACGCAACCTCGTCGTCGTTAGCCTCGGGCTCCGGGCTATACGATCGGCAGGCGGGGTCGTGGGATCGTGAGCTACTCGACCTGCTCGAAATCGCCCCCGAACAGCTTGGCGCGATCCTTCCCGAGCCGGAGCTGCTGCCGCCGGTCGCGGGCGACTACGCCGACCGTTGGCCGGCGCTACGCGGTATTCACTGGCGCGCGCCGATTGGCGACGGCGCTGCGGCGAACGTCGGCGCGGGCTGTGTCCGGGCGGATCGTCTGACACTGACCGTCGGCACCTCCGGCGCGATGCGCCGCTGCCAACCGGGAGAGCCCGTCGAACCGACGCCCGATGGCCTTTGGCGCTACCTTCTCGATCGCCGTCACACCGTCACCGGTGGCGCGCTCAGCGAGGGCGGGAACATCCGCGCATGGCTGAGCGACACGTTGCGTTTGCCGAATGCCGAGGACTGCGAGATCGCGCTCCGCAAACGCGGGCCGGGAGATCATGGATTGACAGTCCTGCCGTTCTGGTCAGGCGAGCGCTCGCCCGGCTGGGCTGGCGACGCGACTGCCACGATCGCCGGGATGCAGTTGCACACGACTGCGGAGGACATCCTTCATGCGTGCCTCGAAGCGATCGCCTACCGGTTCGCGGCGGTCTACGATGCGCTATCCGTCGGCGGGGAGCAGATTGTGGCAACGGGCGGGGCATTGCTGGCCTCGCCGGCCTGGCAGCAGATAATGGCTGATGTCCTCGGCGTCCCACTGCTGGTGTCGTCCATTGGCGAGTCGTCGCTGCGTGGCGCGGCGTTGCTCGCCTGGCGTGATGTCCTCGATGAACAGGACGCGCTGACGACCCTCGACCCGGGTGGGACGGTCGTGCGCCCCCGGCCGGAGGCCCACCAGCAGTATCGGGAGCTTCGCGAGCGGCAAGCGCGCCTGTACAGTCGCGAGATGGGATCGCCAGCCCATGGCACGCGAGTCGCGATGAAGTAGTGCGACATGTCTCGCTGACCGCGCATACGCCCGGCCCGAGCGGTTGGGCATTGAAGATAGAGCACGAGTCGGTGCCGGATAAACAGGGAGAGCTACATGGCCAGAAACCCGTTGCAACAGCTTAGCGATTATGGGCAGAGTGTCTGGTACGACAACCTCAGCCGCGATCTGATCGAGGACGGCGGGCTGCAGGATCTCATCGATCAGAAGGGTGTCGTTGGGGTCACATCGAACCCGACGATTTTCGACAAGGCGATCTCGGGCTCCGATCTGTACGACGACCAGATTCTTCGCCTTGCTCGCGCCGGCCGGACGACGAACGAGATGTACGACGCGATCGTCATCCGTGATATCCAGATGGCGACCGACATCTTCCGCCCGGTCCACGACCGACACGACGACAAGTCCGCCGATGGATTCGTCTCGCTTGAGGTGGCGCCTTCGCTTGCGCATGACACAAACGAGACGATTGCCGATGTCCGCCGACTCTACGCCGCGGTCGACCGGCCGAATGTCATGATCAAGATTCCTGGCACCGACGAGGGACTGCCGGCGATCGAGGAGATGATCTACGAGGGTATCAATATCAACATCACCCTCCTCTTCTCGCTCGACGCCTACCGCAAGGTTGCTGAGGCATATCTCCGAGCGCTCGAGCGTCGTCTGGAAGAAGGGAAGCCGATCTCTGACATCCACTCGGTCGCGTCGTTCTTCGTCAGCCGGGTAGACACCGAGGCGGACAAGCGGCTGCAGCAGATTATCGACGCCGAGCCGGAGAGCCATCGGGCTGGAGAGGCGAAGAGCCTCCTGGGCACACTGGCAGTCGCCAACGCTAAGGTTGCCTATGCTGCCTTCCAGGAGATTTTCGGTTCCGAGCGGTTCGCGAAGCTCGCGGCTCAGGGCGCCCGGGTACAGCGCCCGCTCTGGGCCAGCACCAGCACCAAGAATCCTGCCTACTCCGACACTCTCTACGTCGATGAGCTGATCGGCCCCGACACTGTCCAGACACTCGCGCCGGCATCGATCGAAGCGTTCGGGGACCACGGCCATCTGCGGCGAACGGTGGACACCGGGCTGGACGCGGCCGACGACGTCTTCCGTCGCTTCGAGTCGCTCGGCGTCTCCTACGACGACATCACCGACACGCTTGTCCGCGACGGGGTCGCCTCCTTCTCCAGATCGTTCGTCGATCTTCTCGACCATCTCGACGCAAAGCGCAACGCGTTCGCGACAAACATCGCCAGCCAGCGCCAGTCGGAGATCGGTCAGCTTGCCGGCGCTGTCGATGCCACGCTCGGGAAGCTCTCGGCCGACAACGTCCCGGCCCGACTACAGCAACGTGACGCGACCCTCTGGGGGACCGACGAGAAGGTTCTGGCGTCGACGTCGACGCGGCTGGGCTGGCTGCCGGTTGTCCAGACGATGCGCACTCAGGCGAGGGCCGGCGACCTGGCCGGCCTGGCTGCCGAAACGCGTGAGCGACGCTTCAAGCACGCCGTGTTGCTCGGGATGGGTGGTTCGTCGCTGGCGCCAGACGTGTTCTCGCGAATGTTCGAGACAGTCGACGGCGCACCCGACCTGCACGTCCTCGATACGACAAACCCCGACACGATCTCCCGCGTGGCGAGCAAGCTGGGCGACGACACCCTCTACATTGTCTCCACCAAGTCCGGCACCACCGTCGAGACGATGTCGCTGTATCGCTTCTTCTTCGAGCGTTCGGGTGGCGACGGGTCGCGCTTCGTCGCGATCACCGACCCCGGCACACCGCTCGGGAAAGAGGCCGGCGAGAAGGGGTTCTGGAAGCTGTTCGCGAACCCGTCCGATATCGGCGGGCGCTATTCCGCTCTCTCGTACTTCGGTCTCGTGCCTCTGGCTGTTCTCGGAGGAGACGTGGCCGGCTTGCTCGATCGTGCCGCCGACATGTTGCCGATCCACGATGCTCAGCATCCTGGAGTCTGGCTCGGCGCGGTGCTTGGCGCTGCCCGGCAGGCTGGCCGTGACAAGCTGACCCTCATCGCCGACCCTGCCTGGGCGCCGTTTGCCGACTGGCTGGAGCAGCTCATCGCCGAGAGCACCGGCAAGCATGGCACGGGCATCCTGCCAGTGATCGCCGAATCGCTCGACGATGCCTCCGATTATGGCGATGACCGCCTGTTCGTTCACTTCAGCTCTGGCGACGACGGCGACGCTGCGACGCTCGCCGGGAGCCTGCGCGAGGCCGGCCAACCGGTCGTCACGATCGATGTCGATGGCCCGCTCGCGCTCGGCGCGGAGTTCGTCCGCTGGGAGATCGCGACGGCCGTTGCGGGATTCATCCTTGGGATCAACCCGTTCGATGAGCCGAACGTTCAGGAAGCCAAAGACGCGACCAACGCGGTGCTGAAGGGAGACGATGCCCCACGTCCGGTTGCGACCGATGCCGCCAGCGCCGCCTCCAGAGCTGTCGAGCTGGCGTCGCCCGACGGATATATCGCTATCCTCGCCTATGTCGACGCAACCGATGGCGTGCGGGCCGCGTTGGCGCAGCTACGGACCGATCTCTGGCGTCAGACCGGCCGGGCCGTCACCCTCGGTATCGGCCCGCGCTATCTGCACTCAACCGGCCAGCTCCACAAGGGTGGGCCTGCGGACGGGACGTTCCTGCTGCTCGTCGGCACGCCGGAACACGATCTCCCGATTCCCGACGCAAACTATTCGTTCGGCGAGCTGTTCGCCGCGCAGTCTGCTGGCGATGCAGCGACGCTTGCGAAACATGGCCTGCCGCTCGTGCTGGTCGGGCTGGGGACAGATGTTCGCGCCGGAGTTCAGGCGATCGCGGCCGGCGCGCGGAGCCAGCCAACGCCAGCCGACGACTGATCGACACGACGCGCATCCGGAACGGGTGTTAAGGAGGAACCATGGATATCGCCATCATCGGGCTTGGCCGCATGGGCGGGAACATGACGCGACGCCTGATTCAGGACGGTCATCGTGTTGTCGTCCACAATCGCAGTCGCGAACCGATCGACGAGCTCGCCACCGAAGGCGCAGATCCTGCCTATTCCCTTGAGGAGATCATCGGGAAGCTTGCCGCTCCTCGCGCGATCTGGCTGATGGTCCCGGCCGGCCAACCTGTCGACGACTATATCGACCAGCTCATCCCCCTGATGAGTCCGGGCGATGTCCTGATCGATGGTGGCAACTCCCGATTCACCGACTCGATCGCGCGTCACGACCGCGTCACCGCCCATGGCATCCACTACATGGACGCCGGCACCAGCGGCGGCATCTGGGGCTTGCAGGTCGGCTACTGCCTGATGGTCGGTGGCTCGCCCGAAGGGTTCGCTATCATCGAGCCCGCCATCAAGTCGCTTGCCCCGAAGGACGGCTACCTTCACGTCGGCCCGAGTGGATCAGGCCATTATGTCAAGATGATTCACAACGGCATCGAGTACGCGATGTTGCAGGCCTATGCCGAGGGCTTCGAAATACTTGAGCGTTCGCGATACGACCTTGACCTGCGCGCGATTGCGGATCTCTGGAACCATGGCTCGGTTATTCGCTCCTGGCTTCTCGAGCTCGCCGAGCGTGCGTTTGCCGAGGATGCTCATCTGGAGTCGATTCGCGGGTATGTGCAGGATTCCGGAGAGGGGCGCTGGACGGTCTTCGAGTCGATCGACCTCGACGTCGCTGCGCCGACGATCTACCTTGCGTTGGCGACACGCTTCGCCTCACGCCAGGAGGATCTCTTCTCGAACAAGGTCATCGCCGCGCTCCGTCACCAGTTCGGTGGTCATGCTGTCGTCGAGGAGAGCGGGCCAACACCCCAATAAGCCAGCGAATTCGGGAGGTCTCTGCCTCCCGATAGCTACGTGTGAGGACCGGGTATGTCCAACGTCAGCACTGTCGTCTCCCAACTAGCCAAGCCGCAGGTCAACCCGCTCCGCGAGGGCCTGCTGATTGAACGCGTGCCGGCCCCATGCATCATGGTTATCTTCGGCGCATCCGGAGACCTTACCCGGCGCAAGCTGATTCCGGCGCTCTACAATCTCGCCCTGGAGCGGTTCTTGCCGGTGGGCTTCACCGTCGTCGGCTTTGCCCGCCACGAAGACGATGATGAGTCGTTTCGCAAGAAGATGCGCGAGGCAGTCGATGAGTTCTCGCGCCGCACACCGGTCGATGAAGCGGTCTGGGAATCATTCAGCCAGGGGCTGTTCTATGTCACCGGCGACTTCACCCAGTCGGACGCCTACGGCCCGTTAGCGAACCGGCTGACCGAGATCGATGGCCAGCGCGGCACGCTTGGCAACCGTATGTTCTACCTCGCGACGCCGCCGGACTTTTACGACGGCATCATCGAGATGATCGGCCAGCATGACCTCAACCAGGGGTCGGCCACCTCGTGGCGGCGCATCATTGTCGAGAAGCCGTTTGGGCATGACCTTGATTCCGCCGAGCACCTTAACCAGGTCGTCAACCACGTCTTCAACGAACGCGATGTCTACCGCATCGACCACTACCTCGGCAAAGAAACGGTGCAGAACATCATCGCGTTCCGCTTCTCGAACGGTGTGTTCGAGCCGATCTGGAACCGCCAGTACGTTGACCACGTCCAGATCACGGTCGCTGAATCGATCGGCATCGAGGGACGCGGCGGCTACTACGACGAAACCGGCGCGCTCCGCGATATGGTTCAGAACCATCTGATGCAGCTTCTGACGCTCGTCGCGATGGAGCCGCCCGTCGCGCTGACCGCCGACCCGGTTCGCGACGAAAAGGTCAAGGTGCTGCACGCCGTCCGGCCGATCAACCCCGACCTCGTTCGTCGCTTCACCGTCCGTGGCCAGTACACCGCGGGATACACCGACGGTGAGGCTGTTCCCGGATATCGAGACGAGCAGAAGGTCGCGTCGGATTCCCAGACGGAAACGTACGTCGCGCTGAAGCTGTTCATCGACAACTGGCGGTGGGCTGGCGTTCCGTTCTACCTGCGCACTGGCAAGCGCATGCCTCGCCGCGTGAGCGAGATCGCCATCCAGTTCAAGCGCGCTCCGCATCTGCTCTTCAGCGCCAACGTCGCCGACGAGCTGGAGCCGAATGTCCTGGCCCTCGGGATTCAGCCAAACGAGGGGATCGCGCTGACCTTCGGCGTCAAGGTTCCCGGTCCGATGATGAATCTGCGATCGGTCCATATGGGCTTCGACTACGGGGCCGCGTTCAACGTCCAGTCGCCCGACGCCTACGAGCGCCTGCTGCTGGACGCAATGCTCGGCGATGGCACGCTCTTCACTCGACGTGACGAGGTTGCGGCAGCCTGGAATGTCGTGACGCAGATCCGCGATGGCTGGGACAAGATGGGCGCAACCGAAATCGCCACCTACGAGGCCGGGACGTGGGGGCCGGACGAGGCAGAGAAGTTCCTCACGATGGAGGGTCGCAAGTGGCGGCAACCGTAAAGCCATGAGCACCGCACATGCACACCGGATCGACGTCCGCGCGGGCGCCGAGCGCGAGGTCACCGTCGACCAGATCGTTGGCGAGATGTCGCGCCTCTGGGGCGATATCTCTGCTGAGGTCGAACAGGAGACCGGTCAGATCCCGCTACGAACCAGCATCCTGACGCTCATCATCATCGCCAGCGGCGAGTCCGAGATCCGCATGGCCCACGAGACGCTTCACGAGCTGATCGAGCAGCTCCCATCCCGGGTCATCGTTGTCGAGATCCACCCGGCCGGGTCACCGTTCGATGCCAGCGTGTCTGGCCACTGCCGGCTCCATGGCACGGGGCGAACCGCCTGCTACGAGGTGATCGAAATCCATACACCCCCCGAGCGGCTTAGCGCCGTGCCGAGCATGATCGCGCCGCTCGAGCTCTACGATGTCCCCTCGTTCATGTGGTGGGTCGGTCAGGTTGATTTCAGCTCACCCGAGTTCAGACGGCTGACGCCGGTCGTCGACCGGGTGATCATCGACACTGCGCGCTTCGACTCCGCGCGGGACGCCTTCTCCGGATTCGAGCGCTTTCTCTACGAAGGCGAATCAGGCTGCACTGGGACCGATCTCGCCTGGGCGCGGGTGACGCGCTGGCGCGAGGCGATCGCCCAGGCGTTCGACCACCCCGAAACGATCGGTCTGTTGCACGCGATCGAGTCGGTTGATCTGTCCTACGATCCGAGCGCCGAAGCTCAGGCGCTTCTGATCCTCGGCTGGCTCGCCTCACGGTTGGGCTGGAACCTCGCGTCTGCCGATGCCGACGGCACGTCGCTCACGTTCCAGGCGCAGAGTGCAGCCGGTGGCGATATCGATATTCGACTCCATCGGCAGGCAAGCACGGGCGTCGGCGTTCGTTCTGTCCGAATCCTTGCTCGCCAGGGCGAACATAATGCCCGGATCAGCATCCGAGGACGCGCGCAGAATCTGGTCGTCACGTCGGTCGAATGGGCCGGCATCCCCCGGCAGGACCGCGTCGATCGCTTGCCCCGGCTGCACCTCAGCGATCTTATCGGGCAGGAGCTCCTCGTTCAGTCCCATGACGAGCACTATCACCAGGCTCTCTCGACGGTTGTTTCAGCTGTCTCGCTGCTAGGGAGCGCGCATGATCAGAAATCCTGAGGCTCGGCCAGAAGCACAGATCTTCAGGACCGTCGCACAGGCCCAGGAGGCGGCCGCGCACATCGTCGCGGACGCAGTACGGGCTGCCGAGCGCGACCGGCCATGTTCACTGTCGCTCTCCGGCGGCTCAACCCCGCGCGGGATGCACGAGGTGCTTGCAGGAATACCGGGAATCGACTGGTCGCGCGTTCACGTCTTCTGGGGCGACGAACGCACGGTTCCACCAGACGATCCGCAGAGCAACTACGGCATGGCTCGCGAGACACTCCTGTCGCGCGTCGCCATTCCCGAGGAGAACATCCACCGCATGCACGGCGAGCTCGATCCGCATGAGGCGGCATCCCAATACGAGGCCGAGCTTCGGGGTGTCTTCGGGGATCTGCCGGACGGGGAATTTCCTCGTCTCGATGTCGATATTCTTGGCATCGGCGCCGACGGCCACACCGCCTCGCTGTTCCCCGGCACCACCGCGCTCGATGAGCGCGCGCGTTGGGTGGTGGCCAACTGGGTGCCCCAGCAGGATACGTGGCGGATCACCCTCACCTATCCGGTTCTGAACTCAGCCCGGCTGACCCTCTTCCTCGCCACTGGCGCTGACAAGGCCGACCCCCTCTTTCGTATCTTCGCCCCCGACGTTGCCGACCGGCCCCCGTCGTGGCGCGTCCAGCCGGCCGATGGCCGCGTCATCTTCGTCCTCGACGCCGCCGCTGCCGAAGGCGTCGAGCGCGCACGGGCGGCGATGGGCTAGGGGCGTCGACGCGGCGCTCGGGTCCCGCCATGTGTATCCGTTTGGCAACGCGACAGACACGTTTGAGCCTGCGCCCGTGGTCGCGCGACATCCCGATGGTGATTGATTTCGCGTATGGTCAGGGCTACGATCGACGCCGTCGGATGGAGGACAGTCAGGGAGGGGATGCATCATGGCTGATATTCGCACTCTGGTCGAGGGTCTGCACTGGCGGCAAGCCGGGCCGTTCCGCGGCGGGCGCAGTGTCGCCGTGGCCGGCCACACCAGCCAGCCGCTGACCTACTACTTCGGCGCCTGTTCCGGCGGTGTCTGGAAGACGGAAGACGGCGGCGCATCCTGGCTCAACGTGTCGGACGGCTACTTCAGGACCGCCTCGGTAGGCGCCGTCGCTGTTGCCGAATCCGCGCCAAACGTTGTCTACGCCGGCATGGGCGAGGCCTGCATTCGCGGCAATGTCACCCACGGCGATGGTGTCTATCGTTCGGACGACGCCGGCGAGAGCTGGCGACATCTCGGGCTGGAGTCGACACTCCACATCGCGCGCGTCCGCGTCCACCCGCATAACGCCGACCTGGTCTACGTGGCGGCGTTCGGCCACGCCTTTGGCCCGCATGAGGACCGCGGTGTCTACCGCAGTGCCGACGGTGGCGCGACCTGGGACAAGGTGCTCTATCGCGACGAGCGCACAGGCGCTTGTGATCTCTCGATGGATGCCACCAACCCGCGCACACTCTACGCCGCGATGTGGGAAGCGCAGCGCTCGCCCTGGTCACTCGTTTCCGGCGGCCCCGGCAGCGGCATCTTCAAGACAACCGATGGCGGCGATACCTGGGTCGAGCTCACCGACAACCCCGGCTTGCCGAAGGGACTCAAGGGCCGCATTGGCATCGCCGTCTCGCCGGCCCGCCCGCAGCGCGTCTGGGCAATCGTTGAGTCGAAGGAAGGCGGCCTCTTCCGTTCCGACAATGGCGGCGATACCTGGACGCGAGTGAACGACAACCCGGATCTCCGCCAGCGCCCCTGGTACTACATGCACATCTTCGCCGACCCGGTCGACCCCGACACCGTCTACGTCCTCAACCTCGGCATGTGGAAGTCGGTCGATGCCGGCAGCAGCTTCACCGAGATCCCGACGCCGCACGGCGACAACCACGATCTCTGGATCGACCCGGCCAACACGAAGCGAATGGTCGAGGCCAATGACGGCGGCGGCTGTGTGTCGTTCGACGGCGGGGTCACCTGGTCGAGCATCTACAATCAGCCGACTGCGCAGCTCTATCACGTCATCACCGATACCCAGTTTCCCTACCGCATCTACGGCGCGCAGCAGGACAACACCACCATCACGATACCGAGCTACTCCGACCGTGGAGCGATCACCGAGGACGATACCTGGCCGGTCGGCGGCGGCGAGTCGGGCTATATCGCCGTCCGTCCCGACAATCCGGATATCGTCTACGCCGGCAGCTACGCCACACGCATGACCCGCTACGATCATGGCTCTCGCCAGCAGGTCGATATCACCGTCTGGCCCGAAGACCCGATCGGCTACGGCGCGGAGTCGATGAAGTACCGCTTCCAGTGGACCTTCCCGATCGTCCTTTCCCCGCACGATCCCGATGTCCTCTACGTCACTGGCAACCACGTCTTTCGCTCGACCAACGGCGGTCAGGAGTTCGTCCCGATCAGCCCGGACCTGACCCGCGGCGATCCCGAGACTCTCGGCCCGTCCGGCGGTCCGATCACCAAGGACAACGTCAGCACCGAGTTCTACGGGACGATCTTCGCCTTCGCCGAGTCGCCAGCACAGCAGGGTGTGCTCTGGGCTGGCTCCGACGACGGCCGGATTAACGTCTCCCGCGATGGCGGGGGGAGCTGGACCGATGTCACTCCGAGCGAGCTTCCAGACTGGTCGCTGATCAGCATCATCGACGCGTCGCCGCACGATCCGGCCACCGCCTGGGTTGCCGCGACTCGCTACAAGCTCGACGACTTTCGCCCGTACCTGCTACGCACCACCGATTACGGCGCGACCTGGCAGATGATCGTGAACGGCATCCCCGACGACGACTTCACCCGTGTCATCCACGAAGATCCGCTGGTCAAGGGGCTCCTGTATGTTGGGTCGGAGACCGGTCTTCACGTCTCCTGGGATGCTGGCTCGAGTTGGCATCGTCTGTCTGGCGGGTCATCCAGCAATGGCCGGCGCGCACTGCCGGTGGTTCCGATCCACGATCTGATCGTCCACGGCGACGACCTGATCATCGGCACGCATGGGCGCTCGTTCTGGGTGCTCGATGATCTCGCCCCGATTCGTGACTGGCAACAGCGCCGGGCCGGCGAACCGGCAACACTCTTCCCGATCCAGACGGCGTATCGCATTCAGGCGCCGCCATCCTGGGGGCTGCCGAACACTGTTGGCTACAAGGGATATCTGACAACCGGAGGCAGTCAGGCGATGGGGATCGTCCGCGCGGCCGAAGACGGAGGAACCCGCTTTGAGCTGCTGGACGCGGGCGAGAATCCCGCCATCGGGGCGTCGATCTATTACGATCTCCCCGGCGACAAGCCGGCTGAGACGCTCGCGCTGAGCTTCTGGACTGCCGGTGGCGAACTGATCCGACGCTTCTCGCTGGCCGATGATCAGTCGAAGCAGCCAGCGGAGATGCGGCTGCGCGCCGAGCCTGGCCTGCACCGCTTTGTCTGGAATATGCGCCATCCCGACGCCACGCGGATCGAAGGCGCAGCGCTCTCGCTCTATTGGGGCGGCAGCACAATCGGCCCGGTCGTTGCCCCCGGCACCTACGTAGCGCGCCTTGAGGTGGGCGATAAGGAGTACCGTCAGGCGTTTGCGGTTGAGCGGGACCCGCGCGTCGACGCGACGGATGAAGATCTCGTTGCCCAATGCCAACTCCTGCTCCAGATTCGCGACAAGCTCGGCGCGGTCCATGACGCCGTCCTCGCCAGCCGCCGGTTGCGTGAGCAGATCACCGCCTGGTCGGCCCGGCTGGACAATGCTGGAAACGAGAATCTCGTCTCCGCGCTGGGACAAGCCAGCGAGCGGTTACTGGTGACCGAGGGTGAGCTGGTCGAGTCGCGCTCGAAGGGTGCGGCGGACTCGTTCAACTTCCCGCCGAAGGTGAACTCGAAGCTCGCCTCGCTGCAGGGAACGGTTGCCTATGGCGACTCGCGCCCGCCGCAGCAGACCTACGACGTCTACGAGTTCCTCGCTGCACAGGCCGACGCGAACCTTACCGTCCTGGCGAAGGTCGTCGACGAGGTTACCGGAGACCTGAATCTGCGGATTGCCGAGGCCGGGATACCGGCCCTCGGGTAACCTGCCTGTCAACCACATGCACAGCGGGAGGGGTGGCAAGCGCCACCCCTCCGCTGTGCCTCGTCCGAACTCGCTTATCGTCGTCGCTGCCGTGGGTCGAATGCGTCTCGCAGTCCGTCGCCGACGAGATTGAACGCCAGCGCCGTCACGAAGATCGCCAGACCGGGGAAGAACGTCAGCCACCACGCGCCGTTCAGTAGCTCGCGCTGGCCGTCTTGCAGCATGTTGCCCCACGATGGCGTTGGGATCTGGACGCCCAGGCCGAGGTACGACAGGCTGGCTTCCAGGAGGATTGCGTAGGACAGCCACAATGTCGTCTCAACGATGATGATCGCCATCGCGTTCGGCATCAGGTGGCGCATGATAATACGTCCCGGCGGCGCGCCGATCGTCCGCGCGGCAGTGACATACTCCTGGTCGCGGAGCGACAGGAACTGTCCGCGGATGAGCCGGGCAGCGCCGGGCCACGATGTCACCCCGATCACGATGACCGTTGTCTTCAGCCCCGGCCTGAACAACGCCGCCGCGGAGATCAATAGCAAAATCTGGGGGATCGAAAGGAGGATGTCCGTAAGGCGCATGATCGATCCATCGACCCAGCCGCCGAAGTAGCCAGCTAGCGCCCCGAACGAGGTGCCGATCGTCATGACGATCGCGACCGCGACGAACCCGACCGATAGTGAGACGCGGGAGCCCATGACCAGCCGCGCATACACATCGCGTCCGTTCCGGTCGGTCCCCATCCAGTGCTGTGCCGACGGCGGCAGGTTCCGCGCGCCGGGCGTAATCTCCTTGTAGTCGTACCGGGTAATCAGCGGCGCCAGGATCGCGACGGCATACATGAAGACGATCACCGCCATGCCGACCACCGCGAGCTTGTTCTGCATGAATCGCCGCAGAACCAGACGCTGCCGCTTCGCGGGTGCCGCGCCGGCCGCGACGGCGTTGCCGATATCTCCCGTTCGCTCCATCATAACCGTCTCCCCTGAGCTATCGAGTCAACGACACGCGCGGATCGACGATGACGTAAAGCAGGTCGACAACGAGATTGACGAAGATCACGAAGGCGCCAGCGACGATCGTCACGCCGAGGATCACCGGATAGTCGCGTTGGGTAATCGCATCGTATGCGAGTGACCCCAGGCCTGGCCAGGCGAAGATCTTCTCGATGATGACGGCCCCGCCGAGGATGCGCGATACCTGCAACCCGGTGACCGTAATCATCGGGATCAACGCGTTTCGGAAGCCGTGGCGGAATAGCACCTTCCGGTCAGACAAACCCTTCGCGCGCGCCATCGTCATGTAATCCTGATTGATCACCTCGAGCATCGCCGACCGCATAAACCGCGCGAAGTAGGCGATCGATGGAAATGCCAGCACCGCGACCGGCATGATCGAATACCTGACTTTTCCAAGCAGATCTGCATTGGCAACATCAGTGCTGATCGCCGGCAGCCAACCCAGCTTCACGCTCAGGTAGAACTGCAACAACAGCGCAAGCCAGAAATTCGGTAATGCCAGCCCGATGAACGCTCCGACCGTCGTTGTGTTGTCCAGCAGGCTGTACTGTCGGGTTGCTGACAGGATCCCCAACGGGATCGCGATCATCAACGCGATTGCCAACGAAACGGCCTGAAGGACGACCGTCGCCTTCGCGCGTTCCTTGATCAGCGACAGCACGGGCTTGCCATTGAATGTGATTGCCCGGCCGAAATTCCCACGGGCGAGATTGCCGATGTAGATGAGGTACTGCACCGGGAGGGGCTTATCCAGCCCGTACTTCTTGCGCAGCTGCGCGACAAAGGCCGGGTCGGTCGTCTCCGGCGTGATCATCGCCCGAATCGGGTCGCCCGGCGCAATATGCACCAGGCTGAACATGATCAGGCTCAACCCCAGCAAGAGCGGTATTGCCCCAATGATTCGGCGGATGGAGTAGCCCAGGATACCGCTAGACACCGCTGCCCTCCTGGTTCCTTATCGTCAACGGGCTGAACGCACCGCGCCAACTCGCATTTACTGTGTGGCATCCGGTTCGAGGTCGATGCTGGGGGTATCGAAGACGGGCCGCACTTGTGTTGCGATCTCGCGGCCCGCCTTCGGGATATCTAGCTCTTCTGGATGTAGATGTTTTCCAGCTCGGCGAACAGGCCGTTCGACAGATTGCTATCGACGTAGCCAGTGAACTTGTTCTTGACGACATGCAGGAATGGCCGATACCAGGAGAACGTTGCCGGCATGTCCTCGACGAGGATCTGCTGGATCTGGGCGTACAGCGTCTTCTGCTTGGCGATATCCAGCGTTGTTCGCGCCTCGTCGAACAGCTTGTCGAGAGCCGGGTTGCTGTATCCGGAGGAGTTCGACGAGCCGCCCGTCTGGAAATACGACGCCAGGTCGCCCGGGTCGATCGTGATCCCGGCCCCGACCATGCCGCTCTCGGCGACATCGAAGGTTCGCGCGATGACCTGATCGACTGCCGTTGCATATTCGATCACGACCGGGTCGATCTCCCAGCCCAGCTTCGAGAGCTGCGCCTGCGTATATGTGAGGAAGTCCTCACGAAGGACGTTGCCCTGATTAACCGTGAACTTGATCCCCGATGGCGCAGGGCCGGCCTGATCGAGCAGCTGCTTGGCCTTGTCCATGTCGTACGGATGTGGCGTCAGCGTCGAGTCATAGACGAAGTTGCCAGGCGCAACCGGACCAGTGCCGGGGGCGCCGAGGCCGTAGAGCGAGTCCTTGGAGAACTGCTCCATGTCCAGCGCGTAGGCGATGGCCTGCCGGACCTCCTTCTTCGCCAGATACTCGTTCTTGAAGTTGAAGATCCAACCATCCGGTGATCCGAATGGCGGCACCATCACCGCGAGATCGGCGTTCGCCTTCAGCTTTTCCGCGCCAGATGGGCTCGGGTAGACCGACCCGTCGATGTCGCCTGAGAGCAGCGAGTTGACCAGCGCTTGCGAGTCGGTGATCACCCGATGGGTGAACTTGTCCAGGTAGGGCTTCCCTTCCTGGTAGTAATGCTCGTTGCGCTCGCCGACGAAGTCGGCGCCGACGGTCCATGAGACGAACTTGAACGGTCCCGCGCCGACTGGCTTCTGGAAGAACGCCTCGGTCGAGGCTTTCGAGAGATCCTTGCCCGCGAGTAGCGCCTTCGGCAGTGGCCGGATGTAGTAGAGACTGAACAGGATCGACGCATCTGGCTCGGCCAGTGTCATCTCCAGCGTCGTCGGGTCGACAACCTTCAGGCCCGACACCTCGGTTGCAGATCCTGCGACGAACGCGTCTGCTCCCTCAATCGCCTTGTAGCGCGATTGACGGGGGCTGGCGTTCTTCTTGTCCAACATTGACTGGATCGTGAAAACGACATCGTCGGCAGTCAGCTTCGACCCGTCAGAGAACATGATGTTGTCATGCAGCTTGAAGGTGAGGGTAAGGTCCTTGATCTCCCAGCTTGCCGCGAGGCTGGGGCTTGGCTCGTAGGTCGCCGGGTCGAGCCGGACGAGCTGCTCGTAGATCAGGCTGCAGCGAAAATCGTCTTCAGACTGGCTGGCTGCGACCGGGTTAATCACGTTCGCTTCCCCGAGCGTGCCGATGAGAATGCTGCCACCCTTCGTCGGCGTGCCTCCGCCGGTTGTGGGCGAGCTACCTGGCGCGCTGGTTGCCGCGGCTGGCGCGGTTGCTCCGCCAGCGGGTTGCGTTGCGGCTCCGGCCGGCGATGTCGCGCCGCCCGAAGCGGTCGTCGCGGTCTTCTCCGTGCTGCTTCCGCCGCATGCAGCCAGTAGCCCTGCCGCGGCTGTTCCAGCCGTGGCGCCGAGGAATATCCGCCGCGAGAGCCGGCGGCCGAGAGCTGATTCCGTCCAGTCAGTCATCGTGGTTCTCCCCCATACCAACGTAGAAACAACCGCCTGCGTGGTTCACACCGAGGCATTCGTCTGGCACAGACACTGTAACGATACCTAGTTGACGCATTCGACGGCAATTGCCGGCTCACGCAGCCTCGACGCGCACTTCGCCGCTAACGATATATACGCCGCAGATCGTCAATGTGGCCCTCTTGATCCAGCTCTTGCTAAGACATCACTGTCAGCTCGCGGTTGCAGTGATTCAGTAGCTCGCCGCCGCTCTCGCGGACCGCGACGGCATCCTCGACCCGAATCCCGAACTTGCCGGGCAGATAGACGCCCGGCTCGTCGCTAAACACCATACCGACCTGAAGCGGGAGGTCGTTGCCTTCGACGAGATACGGCTCTTCGTGGCCGTCGAGTCCCAGCCCGTGCCCGACTCGGTGGATGAAATACTCGCCATAGCCAGCGTCGGTGATGACCTTTCGCGCCGCGCGGTCGACGTCCTGGCACGTGTTGCCCAGCCGGAACTCGCCGAGCGCGACCCTGTTGGCTCGTAGGACGATCTCATAGACCTTGCGGTATTCGTCAGATGGCTCGCCGAGATGCGCCGTTCGGGTCACGTCGGCGTGATAGTTGTCGATGGTTCCGCCAAAGTCGAAGACGACCGCGTCGCCCTTCTGGAGAATGCGATCACCAGTCGAGTGATGGGGGTTGGCGCCGTTCGGGCCGCTGGCACAGATCCCGATACCTGTGACGTCCAGCCCGTGCTTGCGGCGGAGCTCGGTCAGTATCATCGCGGCTTCGCGCTCGGTCTTGCCGATGATGCTCGCAGTTGTCGCGAATTCGTCCCAGGCCCGGTCCGCTGCCACCCCGGCGACGCGAAGCTTCTCGATCTCGGATTCGTCCTTCACCATCCGCAGCTCGCGGATGATCGGTGTCGCGCTGCTCCATTGAGCATCCGGAATTGCCTCCAGCATGCGCACCAGGAAGACGCTCCACATCGTGTCGCTGACTGCGACCCGTGGCCGATCGACGCCGCTGAGTAGCTCGGCCACCAGATCGACCGGCTGCGCGGTCTCGGGCCACGTATGTATCTGGGCGATATCGGCCTTGTCAGCGAATCGCGAATACTCCAGTTGCGGCGCGACCACCTGTGGCTTGCCGTCTCTCGGGATCATCACGAGCGCCAACCGTTCGCTTGCATGCGACGGCCCATCGAACATGTAGATCATGTCCGATGATGGCGCGACGAACAGGAAGTCGAGGTCGCGCTCGCTCATCAGCTCCTGCGCCCGCGCGATACGTCGCGGAACTCCGGTCAACTCCATTGTTTCCCTCTCTTCGTCGCCTCGTCGCTACGATACTCAATATTCGCGCAACGTAGCAGCCTGTCATATCGTCGTCAACAAACCCTCGTCCTGTGCCCTGCGCCCCTTACTTCCAACCGAACTGTCGCTCAAGGAAATCGCGGTCGAGATTGATGACGATCGGTTGGCCATGGGGGCAGGTGGTGGGCGTGCGTGTCAACGTGAGCGCCCCCAGTAGCGCGACGGCAGTCGCGGGGTCCAGTGGTCGACGTTTGCGGATTGCTGCGTGGCAGGCGGCCGCAGCCAGCACATCGTGCGCGGGCTCTGCCGCGTGAAGCGCGAGGATCTCCGGCAGCGCGTTCGGCGCCAGCCCGGCCGGCGAACCGGTGACCAGAATATCGTCGAGCCCGAATTCGTCCCAACGCCATCCTGCCCGCCTCAGGTTGTCGCCGTTCTCCTCCAGCCCCGCCCGCAGCCGTGTCGGGACTGTCAGGCGAAGTGGCTCGATCGGCTCGATCGTCTCGCCGGCCAGGAGCTGTTCGTAGATCACCCGCTCGTGGGCGCGGTGCTGGTCGATCAGCAGCGTGCCAATCTCCGCCTCGCAGATGATGAGCGTGTCGGCGATCTGCCCGACGACCCGCAGCCCCGGCAACGAACCAGCCGCGACCTCCCGTCTTTCCCAACCACCGGATTTGTACGGCGTGGAATTCTCCGCGAACCCTGCGCCCGGCAATCGTCCAAGGTCGACCGCCAGCGAACGGTATCCACTGACCAGATGTGACGAACGGCCCAGCAACGCCCGCAATTCTGCGCGAAGCGGCCCGACGACCGTCGCCACGTTATGGATTCCGACGCGCTCCTTGGCGGGGTGAATGTTGGCGTCCACCCGTTCCGGGGGAATCTCGATCGACACGATCGCGTGTGGAAAGCGATGGCGAGGAAGGATGTCAGCATAGGCGATCTGAATCGCGCGTCGTATCTCAGGCACATCGCAGAGCCGGCCGTTGACCGTCAGCACGATCCCCGCCCGGCTGCTCAGGTGCATCGATGGGCCGCTGATCAGCCCGGCGATCCGTGCCTCGCCAGCAGCAATCGGGCCGAGGGCGATCAGTGGCGCGCTGCCCGACCGCTCGTCCAGCTCGTCCATCACCGCGCGAAGGCCGCCGCCGGTCGTCATGACCGTGAGTCGTCCATCGACCCGCATCGTCCAGCTCACCTCGGGCCGCGCGAGCGCCAGATGAGTCACCAGCTTCCGGATGGCTCGGGCCTCCGCCAGCGGTGTCGCTCCGTCCCGGCGCACCGGGTAGCGCGAGAACAGCCGCGTCACCGACACCGATGTCCCCGCCCGGCGCGCGAGTGGCGATTGTTCGCCATTGTTTGTCCGTCGCCACCCGACTGTCTCGGCGACCTGCCGCGTGCGAACCTCGACGTCCGCGACAGCCGACATGCTGGCCAGCGCCTCGCCGCGGAACCCGAGCGTCCGGATAGCCGCCAGACCGTCGATTCCGTCCAGCTTGCTGGTTGCGTGCCGGGTGAAGAGCAGGCCGGCGTCGGCCGCCGCGATCCCTGCGCCGTCGTCATGGACGGCGATCAGATCGTATCCGCCGGCGACAATCTCGATCTCTATCCGCGTTGCCCCGGCATCGAGCGCGTTGTCGATAAGCTCGCGAACAGCAGCGCGCGGTCGGGTGATCACCTCGCCGGCCGCTATGCGCCCGACGACCACGTCCGGCAGGACGCGGATTGTCATCAATTCGCCTGCGCCGCGTCGCGACGATCGTCGGCATCCAGCAGCGCGCGCGGCCCGACCTGCTCCAGGCTGGCTGCGCGCAGACGCTGCTGAAGATCGGCCAGAAGGTTGAGTGATTCCAGCGGGGTCGTGTTCGCCAGATCAGCCGCCAGCAGAGCGTTGAACACGCGCTCTCGGACAAGGTCGATCGCCGTCGCCGGCTGCGGCCCGGTCGTCCAGCCGATTGGCGTCGTCTGCGCTCCAGCCCGGGCGCGCTGTATTACCGACTCCGGCAGGCCGGCCAGCCGCGCGATCTCCAGGCCGAACGCGGCCTCGGCGACCCCTGGGACGATCGTATGAAGAAAGACCAGCCCTCCGTCGTGTCGTTCGATTGCCGTCTGCAGCGCGATGACGCCTGGTATCTCGTCGGCTAGTCGGGTCAGCTCGCGAAAGTGCGTCGCGAAGAGCGTCCGCGCGCCGATTCGTTCGACGAGGTGCTCGACCACGGCGCTCGCAATAGCGACGCCGTCCTCGGTGCTTGTTCCCCGACCGATCTCATCCAGCACGACGAGCGACTGTTCGGTCGCGTAGCGCAGGATTGTCGCCGTCTCCAGCATCTCGACCATGAACGTCGACCGGCCGGCGGCGAGGTCGTCATGCGCGCCGATTCGCGTGAAGATGCGGTCGACCAGCCCGATCCGTGCTCGATCCGCCGGGATGAACGAGCCAACCTGGGCCATGAAAACGATCAGCGCCACCTGCCGCAGCCAGGTGGACTTGCCGGCCATGTTCGGCCCGGTAAGGATGACGACGTTCCCAGCAGCGTCGAGCCGGGTGTCGTTCGGCACGAATTCCCCCGGTGGAAGCTGCCGCTCGACGGTCGGGTGCCGCCCTCCTTCGATTGTCAACTCGGTCGAGTCGTCCAATGCCGGACGGACGTAGCGTTGCTCGACAGCGACCGTCGCCAATGCCAGAAGCGCATCCAGCATGGCCAACGCGGCGGACGTCGCTCGCATTCGCCCGACCGCGCCGCCCAGCTCATGAACCAATCGGGCGTAGAGCGTCGCTTCGAGATCGGCCGCGCGCTCCTCGTTGGCCAGGATCCGGCTCTCGGCTTCTTTCAGCGCCGGGGTGACATACCGTTCAGCGGTCGTAAGGGTCTGCTTGCGAATATAGTCGGCTGGCGCTTTCTCGCGGTTTGCGTGCGATATCTCCAGGTAATAGCCGAACACTTTGTTGTAGCCGACCTTCAACGAGCGGATACCTGTGCGCTCGCGCTCGGCACGTTCCATTCCCGCGATCGCATCACGGTCGTGATCGATGGCGGCGTAGATCTGGTCGAGCCGTCGGTTGATCCCCGGTCGAAGCAACCGCGAGCTTTGGCTGTCAATCTCGCTCCGGATCCTCGCCTGGACTCCTGCCAGCTGGTCGATTTCCTCCGCCAGCTCGATCAGCAGCGCCGACTCAGCCCGATTGCGCAGCGCTTCCAGCACTCGCCCGGCGCCGGCCAGCGTCTCGGCCACTGCCAGCAGCTCACTCGCCCGCGCCGCGCCGGTCGCTACCCGTGCCGCCAGTCGCTCCAGATCGAGAAGGCCGGCTAGAGCGCGCCCGAGCCCGGTTCGCAGCGTCGCATCGCTGACCAGCTCCTCTACAGCGTCCAGCCGTTGGGTAAGTGCTGCGCGATCCAGCAATGGCCGGTCGAGCAAGGCACGCAGCCTGCGCGCCCCCGGCGCGGAATGCGTGCGATTCAGCAAGGTGAACAGATCGTGGCGGTCACGCGATCGCAGGTCGATTTCCAGATTCAGTCGGGTCTGCCGGTCGAGGATCATGATCCCCTCGGTCTGGTATGGAATCGGCGCATCCAGTGCGAGCAGCAACGCTGGCTGGCTGCGTTCGAGGTAGGCGACCAGCACTGCGATTGCGCGCGCCGCGGCCGGCCGTGTTGGCTCACCCCCCGGAAAGTGCCGCGCAAGCGTTTGCTCGGCGTCGTCGATCGACCATTCCCCGCCAATCGGTCGGATCGCCACGCGTGTGTCGAGATCCAGCTCGTCCGCCGCTGGCCCGACGATCTCGACGGGGTCGAGCTGATCCACGACCGCAGCCAGCCCGGCCGGGTCGTCCGCCGGCAGGATCCGATACTCACACGCGCCGGTCGAAACATCGACCCAGGCCATCCCGACCAGCGCCCCATGGCTCGCCATTGCGAGAAGCAGATTCGCCCGTCCATCATCGAGAAGCGCTGGGTCGTCGATTGTGCCGGGCGAGAGGACTCGGGTAACGTCGCGCTCCACGAGTCCACGCCCGGGCTCGGAGAGCTGTTCGCAGATCGCTAGCCGATAGCCGGCCCGCAGAAAGCGGCGCAGGTAGCCGTTGAGCGCGTGATAGGGAATCCCGGCCATCGGCACGCGGCCACTCCGGCCGAACTCGCGTGAGGTCAGCGTGATACCGAGGACTCGCGCCGCCGTGTGGGCGTCCTCGTCAAACATCTCATAGAAGTCACCCATGCGATACAGCAGGATGGCGTCCGGGTGCTCGGCCTTGAGTCTCAGATACTGCTGACGCGCTGGAGTGATGACCATGCTCGCCTCACGTGTCCGTGCTCCAAGGGGTCAGTATAGCCCGGCAATGACTGCGAGTCACTGGCGCCGTGCGTTCAGATGAACGCGACCTCCAATGGTTGTTGCCCCGTCATCCGAAGCGTGAATACGTCTCCTTGTTTCGCCGGAATCGCTCGGCCGAGTGACCCTGAGAGCACGACCTCCCCCGGTTGTAGCGCGACCCCGTAGCTTGCCAGCGTCTCGGCCAGCCAGGCGACTGCGTTTGCCGGGTGCCCGAGGCTATCGGCGCCGGTTCCTTCGACGACGACCTCCCCGTTCTGCTCCAGAATCATCGACACGCGACGAAGATCCTCACCCAGCAACTCTCTTCCCCATGGCCCTAGCGTGAATGCGCCAAAGGAGGCGTTGTCGGCAATCGTGTCGATCACCCGAAAGTCGCGCCGTTCGAAGCGGCTATCGACGATCTCGAACGACGCGGTCACCGACTCCGTAGCTGCTAACACCTCCTCGATCGTGACCGCGCCGGCCAGCGGTGAGTGGAGCAGGAAGGCGATCTCCCCCTCTATGCGAGGCTGGAGGAACAGCGCGGCCGGCATCTCGACCCGTCCTCCGGTCGCGACAAAGAACCGTGATTCCCACAGCCGGCCGAAGTCGGGCCGGTCGAACCCGGCCTGCTCCTGCATCGCCTTGCTCGTCAACCCGATCTTTCGGCCAAGCACCCGCTCACCATTGCGCTCCCGCAGCGTGCTCCAGGCGCTCTGGATCGCGTACGCCTCGTCGATCGTCGCCATTCCCGCGCTCCGGCTTAGCGGCTGGATCAACGCTCGGGTCTCCCATGCCTGTTCCAGCGCCTTCGCGGCATCGTCGTATTCGATCGTCATCATCAGCCTTTCTGTCCCACGTCCCGCGTCCATGCCATTATCCTCCCCGGTTGCCTCCGTGCCCCGTCTCCGTTAGCATCGCTTCGGCAGAATCGAGCAGTGACGTGGTGATTGGGAGGGGCTTCAATGACCGGACGGCCGACGACGTGGGCGACGAACGGAGTAGTTGCTTCTCCGCATTATCTGGCGAGCCAGGCCGGCCTGCGGATTCTCCAGGAGGGCGGCAACGCCGTCGATGCGGCAATCGCGGCGAACGCCGTGCTGAATGTCGTCTACCCGCACCAGTGTCACGCCGGCGGCGACCTGTTTGCCATAGTCTGGCACCCCGGCGAGCGGAAGCTCTATGGGCTCAACTCATCCGGCCCTGCCCCGGCCGGCCTGAGTATTGANNACGGTGGCCGGCTGGGCCGCGCTCCAGCAGCGCTTCGGCGCTCGGTCGCTCGACCGCGTCCTCGAACCGGCCGTTCGCTACGCGCGCGACGGCGTCCCGATGCCACGGAATTATGTCGAGGCACTCTTTCGCCTGCGCGCCATCGTGTCTGGTCACCCCGGCACGCGCGCTGTCTTCGGCGGCTCGGCCAACCGACCCGGCGACATCATGCGACAGCCCGCGCTTGCGCGGACGCTCGAGCGGATCGGGATCGAGGGGGCCCGCGCCTTCTACGAGGGCGAAGCCGCAGATGACATGATCGCGACGCTCCAACAGGCCGGGTCGCCGATGACGCTCGACGATCTCGCCGCGTTCGAGCCGGAGTGGGTCGATCCAATCTCGACCTCCTACCACGGCTATGACCTGGTCGAGCTGCCGCCGAATACGCAGGGCCCGACTGTGCTTCTGATGGCCAACATTGTCGAGGGGTTGCCGACCACGAAGCTCGGTCACACCACGGGTGCAGGTATCCATGCCTGGGTCGAGACGAAGCTCCAGGCGTTTGCCCAACGTGACCGGTTCGTCGCCGATCCACGCATGGCTAACCCCGAGGTCGAGCAGTTTCTGGACAAGTCCGTCGCCGCGAAGATGCGCGATGCGATCGATATGGATCGGACGAGTGCCGCTTCTGGAGGTTACGAGGACGGCGACACGATCTATCTGTGCGCAGTCGATCGTGACGGCATGGCCGTCTCGTTGATCCAGTCGGTCTACAACAACTTCGGCTCAGGCATAGTCGCGCAGGGCGCCGGCGTGTTGTTCCACAACCGGGGCCGAGGCTTTTCGATGGACCCCGGCCATCTCAACAGCCTGCAGCCCGGCAAGCGTCCGTATCACACGCTCATCCCGGCGATGCTGATGCGTCATGGTGAGCCGGCCTGGGTCTTCGGCACAATGGGGGCCGACGCTCAGGCGCAGGTTCAGCTCCAGATGCTGCTTGGCATGGTCGACTTTGGCCTCGAGCCACAGACCGTCATCGAAACCCCACGCTGGGTCTCCGGAGCGGACGCCGACCGGTCGCGCTGGGTCCGGGTCGAGCCGCGGATCGGCGCTCGCGCGATCGAGGATCTCCGCGCGCGCGGCCACAGCGTCGTCGTTGGCGAGGAATGGGACTCGGCGATGGGTCACGCGCATTGCATCTTGATCGACCGCGGACGAGGCGTTCTCGGCGGCGCATCGGATCCTCGCGCCGACGGCATCGCCGCTGGTTGGTGACGGCGCGTGCGGCGCTTCTACGAAGCCGAGATCAACGGCGACCTGACCGCAATCTACCAGCTCGTCGCAGGGGTCGAGAAGTGGCCTGATCTCTTCCCTCACGTCCTCGCCGCCGATGTCCTCTGGGAAGACGCCGATGTGCGAGTCGCCCGGGTCCGGGTGTCGCGGAGCGGCATCCCGCTTGCCTGGGTTTGTCGGCTTGAGATCGATCCCTCCGGCCCGCGAGTCCATGTTGACCATATCGACGGCTTCGCTCGCGGGCTCCGCGCCGACTGGAAGTTCGAGCGACTTCCCCAGCGGCGCACTCGCGTCCGCCTCGTCACGGACTATCACACGCGCTTGCCCACGCGTGATCGTCTGATCACGCGCTATGTCCTCGACGATCTCGTGACTCGCACCCTGGCGATGATCACGCTACTTGCCGAATCCGACCGCGCCGCCCATGAGCTCTTCGTTCCCGGGGTCGACGACGGCGCGCGTCGCTGACGCGTCCTGAGAGCGGGGGGACTGGCGCAAGCTGCTCCGTGTCCTCTGGCTGCGATTTGACACGCAACCGCGACGTCCAGGACGGTGATCTCGACACATTCGATATTCCGCCCAAGTCACGATGTGGTTGATGAATCGCCCCGGTCGCATCGAAGCCAGGGGAGGCTCCTATGAATCGTCCGTTCCTGGCGGTCGCGTTCCGCGTCTGGCTGGTTGAGATTCTGATTTCAGGAGTTAACTACTTCGTGTTGATGGGGTTGGTCTACGAACCAATCTGGGGTGAGTTACGCGCCCACCAGATCGGCATGACGACGCGGATTATCTACATCTTCGTGCTTGCCTGGCTGCTTCAACGATCCGGCCCAGACCACAATCAGCGCGACCTGATTCATGTCGGGGCTCTCTGGCTCGTCTCGGTGCTGATCTTCGAGTGGGGCGGCAGCCTGCTGCTCCAGCACCGCCCGGTTCATGAGATTCTCGTTGGTTGGCAGGTCTGGAATGGCTATATGTGGCCGTATGTGCTGCTTGCCTACCTGTTCGCAAACCCGATTGTCGGTGTAGCGCGAACTCGGCTGCGCGCCGCCGGCTAGTCGCGCAGCAAGTGGGGGAAATGGCCGTTATCGTGCGGGCAAACGTGTCCGTCTGGCCCGATCGGCGCGCCGCAGCGGGGGCAGGTTGGCCGGCCACCAGCGACAGCTCGCTCGATCTGGATCGCGAGCGTCCGCGCCCGTTGTAGCTCGAGCCGCACGACGACCGCAGGTGGGTCGTCCTCATCGGCCTCGATATCGTGAGCAAACACCGTGACCCGGCCGTGATCCTCGTCGAACCCGACAGCCAGTCGGCCCACGTGATATTCAGCGATTCCTGGCGGCACTGGCCCGGTTGGCAACGGCTCGACATCGCTGACCCGAGCGGCCGCGACCCCGGCCGACCGGAGTTGTGCGATCATCTGATCGAACGCCATCCCGAGCGCCTGAAGCTGCTGCTTCTCCAGCCAGAGCACGACGGTGTCGCCACCCTCACTGAAGATCATCCGGAATGTCCGATGACCGGGCGTTCCGATCGCCTCTGCTTCGGCGCGCTGGACATCGTCAAAATCGAATCGTTGATCTGCCAAGCTATCTCACCGCCCACTGTGGCTCGTCTGGCGCGTATTATCGTGCTCCAGTGTACTCGCAGGAGCCGTGCTACCATACCGCGCATTGTCGATATGGACGAGAGGATCGATGCTGTGTCCCCGCGACCGGAGCCGCGTGATGCCCAGCCTTGAGTCGCGGATCAACGCCGCCCAGCGGTTCGTCGACGCGGATGCACTGGTCGGGACGCTTGCTGCGCTCGTCCGTGTCCAGAGTGTTTATGACCCTGGTCGGCCAGACGGGAATGAACTCGCAGCGGTTGACCTTGTTGCCGGCCTGCTCGACGAGTGGGGGATGCGCTATCGGCGGCGCGATGTTGCGCCGGGACGGCCCAACATCGTCGTCGATCTAGATGGCCGGGACCCCGGGCCGATCCTCGTCTTCGAAGGCCATACCGATGTCGTCACCGCGGGAGATCTATCCGCCTGGTCCGTCGACCCCTTCGCCGCCGAGATCCGTGATGGCCGGCTCTACGGTCGCGGAGCGTGCGACATGAAGGGCGGCCTCGTTGCGATGCTCTACGCAGCCCGGGCGCTTCAGCTGGCCGGGTGTGATTATGCCGGGGTCGTCCGGCTGGCGATCCTCGCCGACGAGGAAGGCATGATGCTCGGCGCGAAGGGCTTTGTTGCTGATGGCGAACTGGAGGGTGTCGCTGCCGCGATCGTGTGCGAGCCAGAGGGTGATCGTCTCTGCATCGCCCAGAAGGGCGCTATCCGGATGAAGGTCAGCCTCCAGGGGCGGATGGCCCACGGCTGTATGCCGGAGCAGGGTATCAACCCGATTTCGGCGCTCGGCGAGATCATCGTCGAGTGCAGGCGTGTTGAGGCAGAAGTCCGCGCGGCCAGCCCGACTCATGCCTTGCTCGGCCGCTTCTCGCTGACTCCGACCGTCGCGTTGGCCGGCGAGCAAGCGCAGGGTAACGTCATCCCTGCCCGCGCCGGGCTCGTCCTTGATATCCGCACGACCGCCGAGCACGACCACTCCGAGATCCGCGAGCTGGTTACCCAGCGAGTCACCGCCGCCGCCGGCCGTGTGCCGGACGTCAGGGTGACGGTCAAGGTTCAGGACGACCGTCCCGCCACCGAGACCGACCCCGACGAGCCGATCGTTGCCGCGGTCAGCGCTGCTCACGAAGCTGACACTGGCAAGATCCCACCGTTTGGCGGCGTCCCCGGCTCGACCGACGGCACGATCTTCTGGGCGGCGACCGGCGTCCCACTGGTTACCTGGGGCCCCGGCTCGACGACCGTTCCACATCAGGCCGACGAGTGGGTTGCGCTTGAGGATGTCGTTCGCTACGCCCGCAGCTACGTTGGCGCGGCTCTTCGGTTCTTCGAGTTGATGGGGCAGAGCGAATGAAGGTCGTCGTCGTTGGCGCTGGCGCGATGGGCGGACTGATCGGGACGCGGTTGTCCGTCACCGGTCACAATGTTGTCCTCTACGACACCTGGACTGAGCATGTCGACACCATCAATCGACATGGCATCGTTATCCACGAGCTGGACGACTCCATCCTGCGCTATCGCATTCAGGCGACGACCCAACCGCCGCAGCTCGATGGCGTCGACCTTCTTCTCATCGAAGTGAAGAGCTACGACACCCTCAAGGCACTTCGTCCGTTTGCCGGCCTGGTTCCGACTGACACGTTTGTCCTCTCGTTACAGAATGGGCTCGGCAACCTCGATCTCGCGCGCGCGGCGCTACCCAACCACGAGCGACTGTTGATTGGCACGACGGCCCATGGCTCGGCTGTGCTCGGCCCTGGCCGCTTGCGACATACGGGCAAAGGCGCCACCGTCATCGGGGATCCGACCACGCCACCAACGCCGCGCTTCGATCTTGCCCCGCTGCGCCGCGCGCTCACTCGGTCCGGGTTCGACACCGAGATTTCCAGCAACATCCACACCGCCGTCTGGAATAAGCTCGTCGCCAACATCGCAATCAACGCGCTGACGGCGATCACCGGAGTGCGCAATGGCGACCTTCTCGACGATCCGGATCTGCAGCCGATCATTGCGCGGCTCGTCGCCGAGACTGTCGCTGTCATGCAGGCTGCCGGCGTCCCGGCAGGGATGGACGACCCGCTTGGCTACGCCCGCAAAGTCATGCGCGATACCAGCGTGGCGTCGTCCTCAATGCTTCAGGATATCCGGTACGGCCGGCAGACCGAGGTCGATGCGATCAATGGCGCAGTCGCCCGGCTCGGGGCCGAGCTCGGCGTCCCGACGCCGGTCAACCGGCTGCTGACCACTCTGGTCCACAATCGCGAGCGAGGGGTCCGACGTGAGGGGCCAGCGCTGAAGCTGGGAGGCGCATCCGATGACGAATGACACGACACGAGACAAGATCACCGCCCCCGCCATACAGGCCATGAAGGGCGGCGATCGGATCGTTATGGTCACTGCCTACGATTACCCGACTGCCCGCGCCGTCGAGGCTGCCGGGCTGGAGTCGATCCTCGTCGGTGATTCGCTCGGCATGGTCGTTCTCGGATATCAGTCGACGATCCCGGTAACGATGGAAGAGATGCTCCACCACACCCGCGCCGTGATGCGCGGTGTCGAGACCGTCCATGTCGTCGCCGATCTGCCGTTCATGTCCTACCAGGTCAGCGACGCGCAGGCAGTCGAGAACGCCGGCCGGCTGATGAAGGAGGGCGGCGCAGACGCCGTCAAGCTGGAGGGTGGTCGGGCGGTCGCCAGCCGGATCGAGGCGATCGTTCGTTCGGGTATCCCGGTCATGGCTCATATTGGCCTGACCCCACAGGCGTCGGCCGCGCTCGGCGGCTTCAAAGTCCAGGGGCGCTCGCTCGACGCCGCCCGGGGCGTCATCGACGACGCTCTGGCGGTCGAGGCGGCCGGCGCGTACGCTGTCGTCGTCGAAGCGGTCCCACGCCAGCTCGCCCGGATCATCACGACGCGCCTCCGGGTCCCAACCATCGGCATCGGCGCAGGTCTCGATTGCGATGGCCAGGTGCTGGTCAACGGGGATCTGCTCGGCTCCTTCGATCGCTTCATCCCCCGCTTTGCGAAGAAGTACGCGAACCTCGCCGAGACGATGCGCGACGCGTTCGCTGCCTTTGCCAGCGAAGTTCGCGCCGGCGAGTTCCCGACAAAGGATCACGGCTTCGCCATGTCCCGCGATGTCATTGCCGCCCTCGAGGCCGAGACGCCGGTCGAATGAATCCCGGATAGCCGCCACCCTGCCGTGCCCCTTCGGTATACTCCGGCGTCCGCTCCCGGCGATTGCCGGACGAGCGATGGCTGGTCCAATCAGAGTGGGGGCTCACACCGAATGCCGAAAAGCCTGCGCAAGACCGTGCTCGTCGCGGTCGTGCTACTGCTGCTTGCGCCGGCCGTCGTGGCCTGTGGCGGTGGTGGCAACAAGCCAACTGCAACCAGTGAGTCGACGGTCGCAACGACTGCGTCGCCGGTTAGGTCATCATCGCCAACTACGGCGACGACCGCGCCGACGCAAGCTCCGACGGCGGCAGCGTCCCCGATGACATCGCCTGTCGCTCAGGCAACAGCGACGACACCGAGCGCCGCGCCAACCGCAACCATGCCGATGCAACAGGCCTCGGGCGACGCAGCCTACGGCTTCAACGTCTTCACTTGGGGCAACGAGGCCGGCCAGCAAAACGACGTTCGGACCGTCGAGATGGTTCAGGGCGCGGGATTCAACTGGGTTCGGCTGCATTTCTACTGGAGCGACATCCAGCGTGGCCCCGACTGGTGGGATCCGCTGGCGATCGACAACATCGTCAATCAATACCATGACGCCGGGATCAACATCCTCGCCACCGTCTCGAATCCGCCGGACTGGGCCAGAGACACGAGCGGCGAGCGGCTCATTACGAACCTGGCCGATTGGCAGAACTTCACGTTCTTCATGGCCGATCGCTACAAGGGGAAGGTTCAGGCCTGGGAGATCTGGAACGAGCAGAATCTCGCCAGCACGTTCGGCGGCACGGTCAGAGTCCAGGATTATGCCGAGCTGCTTCAAGGCGCATACCAGGGTGTGAAAGCGGCCGATAACTCGGCCCTCGTCGTGTTCGGCGGGCTCACTCCGACAGGCGTCAACGACCCCTCGATCGCTATCGACGACGTCCAGTATCTGCGCTCGTTCTACGAGTATCAGGGCGGCTCCTATACCGAGTTCTTTGACATCATGGGGATGCACGCCAACGCGACCGATAACGGCCCCGACCTGATGTACCCGGACAACCCCGGCGTCGGGAAGTGGTCGCAGGACCCCAGCTTCTACTTCCGTCGCGTTCAGCAGCTGCACGATGTGATGACCGAGCACGGTGACACCCGGCCAAGCTGGATCACCGAGTTCGGCTGGACGACCGCAAACCAGGCTCCCGGTTATGAATATGGCGCAAATGTGACGGCGCAGCAGCAGGCGGATTACCTGGTCCGCGCCTTCCAGATTGCCCGATCCGACTGGGCGGAGTGGTGCAAGGGCCTGTTCGTCTGGAACCTGAACTTCTCGGTTGTCACCGAGCCGAGTGATGAGAAGTATCCATGGGCGGTTCTGAACTCCGACTTCTCACCTCGACCGGCGTATGAAGCACTCCGCGCCATGCCGAAACCCTGATCCCGGGCGATAGTGCCGCTCTCTGTGGGCGACGGGAGTTCCCGTCGCCCACTCTACATCTCGGTGCTAGACTCGTGTGCGTGATTTCAGAGGCCGGTGACACAGATCGCTTCACGACGCTCGCCGGGTCTACGCGCCGCTCGGCGTCGTCCCGCGCATCAGGCCGCTTCCCCTCCGCGCGAGCGATCGTGCTGACAGCGCTCGATCTGGCGTTGCTCACGCTGTTCTGGCTAGTGTTTCTCTGGCCGATCCTCGTCGCCCGCGACCACTTCATCCCCTATGACCTGCTTGACCAGCACTACATGTTCCAGGCGTTCATCCATCGGACGCTTGCTGCCGGCGAATCTCCGTGGTGGTCGCCTGACATCCTCGGCGGCTATCCAATCGTTGCCGATCCGCTGACGGCGCTCTTCTACCCGCCAAACGTGGCGATGCATCTGCTGACACGCAGCGCCTTCCTCCCCTACTACCGGATGGAGGTCCAGCTTGCGCTGCACATCCTCTGGGCCGCGTTTGGCGGGTATGCGCTGGCGCGCTCGCTGACGGGGTCGCGCATGGGCGGTCTGGTCGCTGCGCTGACGTTCGCCTTCGGGGGATTCTTCGCCTGGCATCTTCCACATCTCTCCCCCCTCTCATCTCTCAGCTGGCTTCCGTGGGTTCTCTTCGCCTACCACCGGGCCGTCACACGCCAGAGTCTCGTCTGGGTGGCGGCTGGCGCGACATCGTTTGGCATGCTCGTCCTTGCGGGACACGCGATGACGATCCTCCAGGCCGGCTATCTCATCGGGGCGCTCGCTATCGCAGCTGCTCTTCTGTCGTATCGGAACGATCCAGCGCAGTCTGCGTGGGCGCTTGGCGCAGGCGTCGCGATCGGCCTGCTCGGCGCCGGACTGGCGATGATCCAGCTGCTCCCGTCCTGGGAGCTCAGTGGCGAGACATCCCGCGCCGGCCTGAGTTGGGCCGAGGCTGCTGGCTCGTCCTTTCGCCCGCTCTGGCTTTTGACCGTCGTCGTCCCCGGCTACTTTGCGCCCGATTTCCCGACCCTCTATTGGGCGGCAGGCGACCCGGCCGAGACGAATATCTACCTGGGGCTGATCCCGCTCGTGCTCGCCGTTCTGGGTGTCGCGCGCGCCAACCGGCAAAACCGCCGTCTGATCGGCGGCATCCTGGCCGGCGGCGCGATCTGTCTCGTGCTGGCGTTCGGGAGCTTCGGGCCGGTATACCGGCTTGTCTACGATCTCATTCCCGGCTTCGATCATGTTCGCCGGCCAGGCAACTTCATCGTGCTGGTGACGCTCGCCGGTGGTCTGCTCGCTGCCTTCGGTGTCCGTTCCGTGGAGGAGCGTCACAGCGTCGACGGCGTGCGTTCCGCTCGGGTGTTCGGCCGGCTACTGCTCGCCAGCGGCGCGCTCCTCGTCGCCGGCCTTGTGCTGGCGACACTCCGTCGCCACGCTGCCGACGACGGGTTGTGGCAGCAGCGCCTGCGCCTGATCCAGCATGGACTGCTCGCCGCAATCCTGATTGTCGCGGTCGCCTATGGTCTCGTCCGAACCCGGGTCAGCCTGCGTCTGCCGGCCACTATACTGGCGGCTCTTCTGGTGCTGATCGTGGCCATTGACCTTCGCGCAGGCAACGCGAATAAAGTCTATGCCGGGAACGCGGCGCGTCCGGATCGGTACATCGGCCCGGATTGGGCAGCCGCGGCAACTGACCCATACGTCCGTCAGCTGCTCGAGCTGCAACGCCAGGTTGCGCCGGATCAGTTCCGCATCTATCCCGACCAGGCCGGCTCTCAGTGGATCAACGGCCCGCTCGTCTGGGGTGTCCAGAGCATCGACGGCTACAGCGTCCTCTGGCCTCGCGAGTATCAGGAGCTATTCGAGCTGGGAACCGGCAACCTCGGTTCGCCGGTGTTCGACCTCATGAACGTGCGTTATGTCATGACAACGCGACCGCTCGATGAGCTCCACCCAGGCTTCGACCTCTCCGGCTTCCGGCTGTTTCAGGATGGCTGGATGAAGGTGTATGAGAACACCGACGCGATGCCGCGTGCCTGGGTGGCCCGACAATGGGTCCTCCGGCCCGCGGACACCACGCTCGCCTGGATGACCGAGAACTCAGGCTCGCTTCGCGACACCGTCGTCGTCAGCGACCCGCCCGCAGGAGGCATAGCGCCTGGCGCGCCAGTCGAAGGCGGGCAGGCGCGAATCGTCTCCTATACGAACGATCGTGTCGTCGTCCACGCCTCGATGCCGGCCGATGGTTACCTCATCCTCGCCGACACATACTATCCCGGTTGGACAGCCACGGTCGATGGCCGTCCCGCCCGGGTCCAGCGCGCCGACCACGCCCTTCGCGCGGTCTGGCTGCCGGCCGGCGAGCACGACGTCGTCTTCACCTACCGGTCTACCATGCGGGCCCTGGGCACGATCCTGACCATCATGTCCGGTCTGGCGATCGTCGGTCTTGCCGTCGCCAGTCCTCTGTTGCGGCGGCGACGCGCGCCTCAACGTGCGTGAGGTGTTCCCGGCGCGGAATTTGGTTGATCTCTATTGGCTGGTGCCATTGCAGTAAACCAGTGACATTCTGAGCACTAGCGGTTATGTGTGCCGAAAAGCTCAGGAAGGGTTGGGCAATGGATCAGTCCACATGGCGAACGAAGGTCGGCCTCGCTCAGATGCTGAAGGGCGGCGTCATCATGGACGTCGTCACTCCGGATCAGGCGAGGATCGCCGAAGAGGCTGGCGCGGTCGCGGTCATGGCGCTCGAACGGGTGCCGGCCGACATCCGGCGTGATGGCGGAGTCGCCAGGATGAGCGACCCGGCGTTGATCCGTCAGATCAAGGCAACCGTCACAATTCCGGTCATGGCCAAGGCGCGCATTGGCCACTTCGTCGAAGCACAGATCATCGAGGCGTGTGACATCGACTACATCGATGAGTCGGAAGTCCTGACGCCCGCCGACGAGGATCACCATATCGAGAAGAGCGCGTTTCGCATCCCGTTCGTCTGTGGCGCGCGCGACCTCGGCGAGGCGCTGCGGCGGCTCAGCGAGGGCGCAGCGATGATTCGAACAAAGGGCGAGGCCGGCACCGGCAACGTCGTCGAGGCGGTCCGGCACATGCGCACGATGCAGTCCCAGATCCGCCGGGCAGCCGGAATGACCCGCGACGAGCTGCCTGCGTTTGCCAAGGAGCTCGGCGCTCCACTCGAGCTGCTTCGCGAGGTCGCCGATCTGGGGCGGCTGCCGGTCGTGAATTTCGCGGCTGGTGGAATCGCAACTCCGGCCGATGCGGCGCTGATGATGCAGCTTGGTTGCGACGGGGTCTTTGTTGGCTCGGGCATCTTCAAGTCGGGCAACCCGGAGCGTCGAGCGGCGGCGATTGTCGAAGCAGTGACACACTACAACGATCCGGTCCGCATCGCGAAGGTCAGCGAGAATCTCGGCGAGGCGATGGTCGGGATCAACGTCAGCACCCTGCCGGCCGACGAGCTGCTCGCAACCCGGGGCTGGTAAGCCGATGAACGGGCGGCATCGCGTCAACCCATCCCTGCCGCCTGCTGTCGAGGGCGAGGGCGCAATCGGCGTCCTCGCCCTCCAGGGCGCGTTTGTCGAGCATCTCGCCGTTCTGGCCCGGCTGGGCGTTCCAACACGAGAGGTGAGGTTGCCCGAGCATCTCGACGGGCTGGCCGGGCTGATCATCCCCGGCGGCGAGAGCACGGTTATCGGCAAGCTGATGGTGAAGTATGGACTCGACGACGCCATTCGGTCGTTCGCCGGCCGGGGTGGCGCGATCTGGGGCACCTGCGCCGGAATGATCCTGCTGGCCCGCGAGGTTGGCCGCGATCAACCGCTGCTCGGACTGCTCGATATCGACGTCGAGCGCAATGCCTATGGATCACAGCTGGCGTCGTTTGAGGAAGACATCGCCCTGACGCGCTTCGGGATCACGGATCTGCGGGCAGTGTTTATCCGCGCGCCGGTGGTGTCGCGTGTCGGGCCGTCGGTGACAATCGAGGCAACCGATGGGCGGGGCAACATCGTCGCCGTCTCAGATGGCCGGCTACTGGGGACGTCGTTCCACCCGGAGCTGACCGACGATGGACGCCTGCACGGATGGTTCGCCTCGCTCGCCCGCGACAGGCTGGTGATCGCACACTGACATCACGCTGCGACGGGCTGCCCGGCGCGGGCGCGGGCAGCCCGGCAAAGCGTTGCGAACGCCGAGGTCAGCGCCACTGCTCGGTCTCGAGCGCGGGCATCCGCGCGCAAGCTCTCTGCGCCGAGATCGAGTATCAGGTGTGCGTGGATTGCGTCGTCGCGCAGATCGTAGTGCAAATCGACGAAGAGCGTCTTCTCGCCGGGCTCGCCCTCAAGGATCTGAGCCAGAAGATCTACTCGCCGATCTACGATCGCGCGAAGGCGCGATCCGGTCTCTCCATAATCGTGGTATCGAACAGTCATTCCCACCACGCACCTCCAGTCCCGGCGCATCAAACCCAGGCGCCGTCATGATGAACGTGCCGAGCCGCCCCCGGCATTGCTATCGTCGCAGCGACGGCGTGTCGAAGTCACAACGTCCGGTGTGGATGTGCCTCAGGAGCGTGACAAATCTGACTGTCGGCGTGGCCGGAGGGTGGTCAGGCGGCGGCAGGGGCCGCGCTTCGGGTGCGTGTTGGGGAGCTGAAGCGATACCGACGACTGTCGGAACCCTTGCCAAGCAGATGAACCAGCTCGTCTGCGCTGTGCCAGCCTAGCGACAACGACGGCTCGAAGACAGTCAGCACCAGGGCCGCGTCGTCGATCCCGAGAACCTCCAGCCGGCCGCGTTCAAAGAGATACCACCGGCCATCCTGATCCTCGACGACGAAGCTGTCATACGGGACGAAGTTCGCCGGGACTGCTACAACCCGAAAGCGCATTCCATCACCACCCTCCCGACTCCACATGACTCGCCGCGCTATGAATCGCCGTATCACCGTACCCGGCGACGCGTCACAATCGCGCGACGTTCGGCTGGCAGGAGTGTCAGCTCCGTGACAATTGCGCCGGCGCGGCGGTTACGGCGTGTCGATACAGGCGCGCATGAGTAACCCGCGCGGACTGAATCGTCACGAAGTTGCTACATACGGGGTGGCTCTGTAACGCAAGCGCGATGCGTTGCGCTGGACAATAGCGCTGAGAAGGGCCACTCCCAGCCAGACTGAAGGGGAGTAGCCATTGGACGAGGAGGGTATCATGCGCCACCCCCCACCACGCCAACCCATCGCGATTGATGCGGCGCGGATTCAGCTCGAGGAGCAGCGCCGGGAGATTCTGGGGCGGATTGCCGAGGTTGGCGCCGACCTCCTCGGAGCGACCTCAAGCCAGGCCATCGAGGGGACCGTCGCCAATCACCCGGCCGATGCGGCCGGCGAGTTGCTGACCGCCGAGACTGACGTCTCCGAGATCCGCTACCTCCGCGCCGAGCTTGTCGGGATTGACGACGCGCTCCGCCGCATTCACGATGGGTCGTACGGGTACTGCGTTGAGTGCGGGATGCCGCTCGATCCCGGACGGTTGGAGGCCCTGCCCCAGGCGGCGCGGTGCGTCGCCTGCCAGCGGCGGCACGATTACGAGGCTCGCTAGCGCGCAGTCTTGTCGTCCGGCACGATTTCGAGCACGGGGAGATCTCCGCCCTGCTCGATTGCCATCCTGATCTCGGCGTCATAGTCGAACAGACGCGATCCCCTCAGCAGCGGTCGTAGCGCCTTCGGCGGACCGCACGAGCCAGAGCGATCCCGCATCCGGCGCATCAGCGCCGCGCGCTCGGCGGGGTCCGCGATGAGACGCCCTTCCGCGTTCATCGTGTGGCGGCCAACCTTGATCGTGACGCGCGGATTGGCGCGGATGTTCCGATACCAGCTCGAGTTGACACCCCAACCAGAGAAGATGATGAACCGATCGCCGTCGGGCATGAAGCTGACGCCGATTGTTCGGGGCTGGCCTGTCTTTCGTCCGGTCGTCGTCATTCGCATGATGCAGCGCCAGCGGAACAGCTCGGCCAGTGGCCCGTAGTACGTCAGCGCCGGACCGCGCAGGAGGAGACGCTGAATCCGCCCGGCTGGTTCGCGCTTCATTCGGGGTTCGCTGTTGGCCATAACACCCTCCTTTATCCTGCGGATGGACCCCAGCGCCAGGACTGTAACGCTTTTGGCGCGCTAACGCGCGTGGATGCCGCGCCGGTTTCACGGTGTATGGCCGATACTTGAGCCCGGAGGCAGACCCGAACGAGAGTCAGGAGGTCACCATGAGCGTGCGCGATCACGGTCACAGGTGGATCGCCGACGCGCAGGACGCGCCCGTTGAGGGATCGCCGGCCGATTGCGAAGTGGCCGCGCCCGACCGCGTCCGAACGATCGAGAGGAAGGGCTGACATGGTTGACGAGGATCTGGCGTTACGACGCCGTGAAATCACTGGCAAGACGGTTCAGCTCTGCGAACTCTGCGGAGCCCCGATCGCTGGCGAAGCAGTCTTTTTCGAGCAGGCCGAGTTCCCCCCAGGCCAGATGGCCGATCCGCTCATTCTCTGTGACGCCTGCCGGGGCGAGGTTGAGCGGGGCGAGATCGACATTCAGCAAGAGCCGCCGGATATCGATCCGCCTCGCTAACGAGAACCGTTCGCCAACATCGGACTCAGTGGGGTGGCCGGCCGGCCACCCCACAACGTTCACGCTCACTGCGACCCGACGGGTTCCGACGCAGCCGCTCAACGCGGAGGACTGCGTCAGTCAGCCTCGTCGTTGGAGTTGCTGGAGTAGGCTGCGGGAATCAGCAGCAGTGGTCGGTGCCCCATGTTGGCCAGACGCTCGGCGACCGACCCGAATATGAGGCGACTCAGACCGGCTCTGCCGTGGGTGGGCATCGCCAGCAACTCCGCGCCGAAGTCATCCGCGACGCGGACGATCTCTTCATCGGCCTTGCCCTCTACGATGGCGGTGCTGGCGTCGTTGCCTGCCTCGCGTAACCGCTGGGCGATGCCAGAGAGCGTGGCTTCCGCCTTCTTTCGGAGCGTTTCGCGTTCTATCTCGGTGTAGTACCAGGCACTGTCGCTTGACTCCAGAACTCGGAGAAGCTGCACCCGCAACCCATCCCCGAGGACATCGTGCAACACGCTCAGTGTCTCGTCGCCGGAGCTGGCGCCATCGAGTGGCACGAGCACACGGCGCATCCCGATTGGCGCTGGGTCACGCAGGCGGCGAAACTCCGGCGGTACGATCAGGAACGGACAGCGGGCTGCGTGGATGAGATGGAACGTAACACTCCCGACGAGGGCGCGTCGCGGCCCGCGCCGGCAATGCGACCCCATGACGACCACGGGGTCGCGAACCTCGTCGAGGAGCATGAGAAGCTGCGGCCCAACCTCGCCATGGAGGACGACTGTTCGCACGTCCGGCGTGTCGAACGTGCGGGAGATAGCGTCCAGATACTCCCGAGTGTCAGTGGTCCACTTCTCCAGGCCCTTTGAGAACACAACCCCGAGCGAGCCGGAGAGCGGGCCGATTTCGGCCGGCAGCTCGATGACGCTGACGAGGACGACACGAACGTGATTGCGGGCCGCCAGCTCGCGGGCGAATGGCAACGCACATTCAGCAATTCGATCCGGATCCTGCGAGGGATCGGTGAGAGGAACGACGACCGTCCGCATTCGAACCTCCTCAGTCTCAACCGCCGATCAGCCGGCCGCGTAGCGCAACAGCGCGCCGATTCCAGCCCCGATGGCCAGCAGCTCGGCGGCTGCCACTCCGTGAGTGACCTCAACATCGCCGCCGGACACGATCGTGCGGCGCATTGCCTCGTCGACGACATCGCCGACCGTCTCGACCACATTCCCACACGCCGGGCAGATGGACAGCGCCCCGACGAATAGTCCCCCGCACGATGGACAGGACGCCCCCTGCTGACTGGTGGCGCTGGCGACAACGAGAGTCCGCGCCTGCCGCGCCGCAACCGCTGCGAGTGTCGGGGTGAAGCCGAGCACGGCTGCCCCTCCGTCGTGGGCACCCTCGCGAAGCTGCGCGACGACACGCTCTTCGGATTCGCGCTCCGCCGCCGCAAGAACCGCGGATGCGCGGGCCAGTGTCTCCGAATTGGACGCAAACATCTCGGCCTCGAATGTGCCGGCCAGACGCTCCCGCAGCGTTCGTGGGAGAAGCTCCTGCAATCGGGAGACCGGCTCGACCGGCCCTCCGATGATCAGTCGCCGGTACGGCTGGCGTTGGCCCAGCTCGACGAGCTGGTCGCACACCGTCCGCAGATGGACATCAACGACGTTGTCGTGATGCCGCTGGTAGTTCGCCTGCGACCAGCCGCCCTGCTTATGCCGGCCAGGGACAAGGCTGAGGAGATCCCAGGAGTCGACCACCTGCCCGCGTTCGAGAAGGAAGACGCGCGCCTCCTCGCTGTCGACGAGCGCGACCGCGCTCGGCTCGTGCTCGTCAACGAAATCCAGGAGCGAACGAACGCGAGCGAACCTGCCGAGCGCAATCTCGTTGGGGATGGGCGTTGGAACGGCGACGACATGCCACATTCCCAACGGTTCGCACGAGTGGATGACCAGCCCGGCGCCGGCCGGCATCAGTGCCGCCAGATACTCGCGAACGCGATCGACTTCGCGATCGAATGCGGGCCATGCTGCCCGGGCCAGCGCAGCGCGATATCGCCGAGCCATGTCGTCGAAGGCGACGCGGTAGGAGCGTTCGATCTGCCGATCTCCAGAGAGGTCGAGCTGCGCCGAGAGAACCATGTCATCGCCAGCATCGACCGAAGCAAGCGCATGCCGCGACATCGTCGCTGTCATTGTCCTCCGCCAGCTTTCTATTCATCCGCATCTTGCGCGGTGGTTGCAGGCACGATGATGAGCGGCCTGGACGCGATCTGGGTGAGCCCGGTTGTGACGCTTCCGAGCACAAACCTGCGGATCCCGCTCCGCCCGTGACTTGTGACCACAATCAGATCCGCGTTTGCCTCGACCGCGACTCGGTCGATCTCTTCGGCTGCCCTGCCGACGCGCATTGCCCAGTCCACCGACATGCCAGGTGTTTCGGCGCGAAGTCGTTCGGCTGTCGCCCCGAGATACGTTCGAGCATCGTCCTCAGCAAGCATCTGGAGCTCGGTGAGCTGGTTCACGTTTACCGCGAGCATATCCGGGCTAGCGGCGATGTAGGGGGATGCCCAGACCGGTTCGACCACCTCGATCAGGTGGAGTGCCGCGCCGGCCGTCTTCGCAAAATCGACAGCGATCGCCAACCCTTGCTCGGCTGTCTCCGATCCATCGAGCGCGACCGCAATCGAGCGGATGTCGGCAGCGCCCACAGCTTCGCCTTCCACCGGGCGGACGAGCCCGACCGGCGTCGTCGAGAGTCGCACGACCTTGTCGGCAACGCTGCCGAGAACCAACCGGCCAAGCCCGCCGCGCCCACGTGTCGCCATGACGATCATGGACTCAGGCTGTTCGGCGGCATGGCTGATCAGCTCGTCCACCGCATCTCCGGCTCGCACCCAGCTCTCCACCGCCACACCTGGAATGACGCGCTCGGCGGTGTCGTGCAGGTACGCGTGGACGCGGGTCGGGTCCGGGATCAGCTGCGACGTTGGCAGGTCGATCAGCGCGGGCGCTTCGATAATATGGACGACCTCAATCGTCGCGCCGGTCGCTCGAGCAATCGACGCGCCAAAGGGGAGGGCTGCCTCGGCCAGTGTCGAACCATCGAGAGGGATCAGAATTCGTTTCATCATCTACTCCTGTCGATACGCGCGCGCGGCGCCAGGGCGCCGGCTACACCCAGCCTACGCTCCCGCTCATAACAGTATCGATCGTTTCCACAAGTCCCGCGTTACAACTCCGTGGCAACTTGGTGGAAGCGACGGATCACTGGGCGACGACAGGGATGATTCGGTGTGAGAGTCCTCCAGAAGGTTGAGATGCTACTCGTCGGCCAGATCGTTCATGATAGACAGCACTGTTTGGCCGGAGGATTCGGTGACAGGATCGTCATGATCCGATGCGGAGCGAACACAGCCGCGAACTGACACCGCGCAGCCGAGCACAGGGTCATAGCCCTGCTCCCGACAGATGCAATAGAGCGGCGTAGTCAGGTGTGGACAGAATCCGTTGGCGTGTTCGTGACTTAACATCGCGCCCTCCCTTGCCCCGTGCTAGTTCCTCAGCACGATCGTCTCAGGATCTGTCACTGTGCGCATCGTGAAAATTACGTAATCAACGCCGGCCCCACGCTCTGAGCGCGGGAATATCTGGTACGCAACTTGCGTCCATGCTCGCGGCTGCGCGATTTATAGGGGGACCGGTGCAACGTATCCTGTTGATTGAGGATGACCCGGCTATCCGGAGCTTGCTGCTAGAGCTGCTCGCGGATGAGGGCTACCACGTCCAGGCTGCCGGGGACGGTGAAGCAGGTGTCCTGGCGGCGAGGATGGATCGCCCGGATCTTATCCTGATGGATCTCATGCTTCCTGTGCTCGATGGCATGGCCGCGACGCGCCAGCTCAAGGGTGATCCGGCAACGCAGATGATCCCGATTATTGCGATCTCCGCCGGCCCGAATCTTGGCATTCACGCCGTTGATCTCCCAGCCGATGGCCTCGTCGCCAAGCCCTTCGACCTCGACATGCTCCTTGCCGCGATCGTGTCACAGCTCCACGCCGACCCGATGCGCGGTGGCCCACGGCCAGTCGCCGACTAGCCCCAAGCGCGCCATCGTGCCTGCGGATCCGAAGAAGCTTCACCGGCGGGCCAGACACGAGTCAGTCGATGTAGCGCAGCGTCAGCGTCAGCCCCGGCGTGCCGACGGTGGCGCCGGGGTATTCGGCCCGGGCTGCGATCTCAACATCGGCCACATTCTCAACCGCCGGGCTGAAGTGCGTCAGCCAGAGCCGATGGACCGCCCCGTCATGCGCCAGCCGGCCGGCCTGGCGCGCGGTCATGTGGCCGCGTTCCCGAGCTCGTTCGGCATCCTCGTCACGCGCGTACATCGCCTCGCAGACCAGTAGATCGCTGCCGGCAACGAAACCAGCCAGATCGTCGAACACCGATGTGTCCGTCACCAGCGAGACACGCAGCCCACGCCGTGGTGGGCCGAG
>MTKZ01002430.1_pt1 | contig 44723 bp, 34 predicted proteins | sample 1042781 | NCBI WGS metagenome assembly MTKZ01 (sample SAMN06212207, study PRJNA360539) | anaerobic digester metagenome | biome: Wastewater treatment plant; material: sludge; isolation source: anaerobic digester fed with sludge from wastewater treatment plant | place: Denmark: WWTP Viborg ...
GTACAGGGGGGCAGGTCTTACTGGCAAGGTGTCTTTACGCTTGCCTTCTGCCTACATAGGTGACCCTGAAATTATCTTGCGAGTGGTGGGCAAGTCAAAGCTATTTAACAATTTCGAGTTCTTTTTTATCCTTGTATATTGCTTCCCTTAATGTCCGATAGTACTTAAAGAAAGTTTCTCCTGCTTTATACATATCGTAGATCGCACCAATTGACCATGCATCCATCCAGCTCCTAAGATCTGGCTCGTGTTTAAGAAGTCGATTCAGTCTTTCCAAATCTGATTCTCGGAGTACTAGTATCACTTTGCGATAATTAAATTTGCGGGCTTGAGCGAGCCTATCTTTTGCCTCTGTCAGGTTGCCAGAGACTTGGATTTCTATTGCTACCTCGGGATTTTTGCCAGAAAGCCATGCAACATCTAGTTCATATGCGTGATCTGGAACGATACGATGTCGGGTTTGAGTATTATACTCCATCCATGTACCGATCTGCTCAAGCATCTCACCCAAGCGGTCATGCAGTGTGTTAGCTTGTAAAGGTAGGCTCATTATCGCCTTTTCGTAGGCAGATGCTGTTCTTTTGCCTGTAGGCTCAAGTCTTGATTCAATGATTTTAGATTCCGACCTTCTAGCAATTACCTTTTTCATCTCAGATTCGATAAGCTTAAAATCATCTTCAGGAATTGTTTTGATGCTGCCTTGGAAGTATGTACCCCAAGCTTCCTTATTTCTGATGAAACTAAAATCAGGTACGAGTTTCTTAGCATCAATTAATTCATCATCCTGTAGCACTATGTCTGGCTTTGATGGTCTTCTTGAAGGCCATCTCTCTTTTTTGTCTGTCCATTTCTTTGATGAGTCTTCAAAATATTCACCCGTAACAGTTGCTATCGCTCCGAACTTATGAAGTTTCATAATGTAATAAACAACCTTGTCACCCAAAGCCATCTTTTGCACTTGTTTTCTAAACCTATAAGGTAAACCTTGTAACTCGAATCCTAACTGCTCTCGGTCACAGCGGAAATTATCAGGGGAGGTAACAACAAGCCAGTATTGCATTTGTGAATCCTCCTAGGAATTGTATCGAATTGCTACAGAATCATTCTTCTTCGACCAAAGCAAGCTTCAGGGTTAGGCTTCGACTGTTGACTGACGCAATTGCTACTGCAAAATGTCCAAACCTGCGCTTCATTGCAGGAACGCCATCGCTTTCGGCCTTGGGCCGTGGGCAATGGTAGCATCAAATCAGGGAAGGTAGAAACGATAATACAGGGATAAGGGATCAGGATATGAGAAGCTGTGCCGGCATCTTCTCTATCAATAGACGAGGCCTGGCCCTGGCGTTTTCAGTTCACAGTGCTTCCATGGTAACGAGCCCAGCTGGCGTAGACGTGTTGAGTTCGTCGTTGGAAAGGGAGGTGGGTTGAGAGGAATAGTGTCTTTACTCTTGATCGCTGCCTATATAGATGACCCTAACGGATTCCTAATCCCATCCGCATGAGTCCAATACCAGTAAAATATTGGGCTACTGTTCGTTCATTTTTCAAAGCTCTAATGCGTTGCGTAGCTTTGCCGATGTGGCAGGGTCCTTAATGCAATTCTCCCAAATCCTTATTACTTTCCAACCTTGTTCTTTCAGCGTCCGCACAACAAGCCTGTCGCGTGCTATGTTGCGCGCAATCTTATTAGACCAGTATTCGCGATTTTTCTTGGGCAGCCGACATTTCCTGGGGTGCCCATGCCAAAAACAACCGTCTACAAAAACCGCGACCCTTGCACGCGGAAACACGAAGTCTGGTTTCCCAAAAAGGGGATACTTCCTTCGCCAGCCAACTATTCTTAGCCTCCGAAAGATGGCCAGAAGAGCAGCTTCTGTCGATGCATTCCCACTAGATTTTACCTGGGCCATAATCCAGGAGCGCTTTTTTGAATTGACCATGTCCATAGTCAGCAGATGTATCCTGTTAATCAACGCTCATTCTATAGGTATTATTGACTTTTTAGCAAGAAAGCATAGGGGGACAGTTATATGGAACTTCATGCAGAGTTAAGATTGGCAGCGAAGCGCAGCACGAAGAAGCTTTCCGAAATGCATCGCCAAGGCCTTCGCCATAAGCGGAGGGACGGCATTGCCAACATGGCGCTCCTGTTCGGTTTCGTACCCATAGAAGATGAAACTGTCGTCAAATGACTGGAGTCTCGCCGCCTCGCGGACGGTGATGGATCTGCGATCGCGATAGTGCGTGAATCTCCCCGAACCCGGATTTCTGAAATTCGCGGTTATAGTGGATGCTATCCCATTGGCATGCAGACGCCCGTATGCCTGACTGTAATAGTTCGACGAGAATTTCTTGCCCGCGGGCAAATCGGTGTTGCTTCTGCCAGGTCTTATGACTGAAATCTTTTTTAGGAATAACTTGGAATGAAATCGCGCGACGTGATTGAAGAGACACACGGAACCGGTCCTTCTGGCCCTCTGATAATCCGTCATTGCCGGGCTGGTGTACTGCCCACCATCAATACCGTGGCCGGCCTTAATCGAGGGCAGATCCCCAATCGCCTCTTCCACGCTCGTGAAGTTCAAATTGGAATGGGCTTTCCTATAGCTCTTCGAGACGATGTCCACGGCATCGTGCGTGCCGTTTGGAAAATGGACTCTTGCGATACCTGAATCCTCCCTGCACGCCACGATGAACGCCCTCCTGCGGATTTGCGGCACCCCGAATGCAGATGCATTTACGATGTCGCACCCAACGCGATAGCCAGGGAATGAGTCGGCGATGCCGCACCCGAATAGCCTTTCCCAAAGATTGACCACGTGGGGCACGTTCTCGATGACTACGACTCTCGGTTGCACATCCAATGCAATCTGAACGAAATGCCGAAGAAGATTGTTCCTCTGGTCCTTGAGGGATCTCTTGCCACTCGGCGAAAACCCTTGGCAGGGCGGGCCGCCAATCAAGAAGTCCAACTCGCCCCTCTTCAGCCTCCCCAGGCGGAGGATATCGTCGGCGCTCGCACAGCGCAGGTCGGTGACTGCGAAAGGGATGTGTGGATAGTTCTTCTTGAACGTAAAGGCGGCTGTGGAATCCAAATCGGCGAGCAATCTGATCTCGAAGGAGATCATCCTGGAGTGTTTGCTGGCATTGATGAAGCCGATTGCGAACCCACCCACCCCCGAGTACAAATCCACCACGGTAAACCGCTTCCTCATGCTCTTACTGTCCAACATTGAATTTTTCGTCGAAGAGGAACGTTGAGAGATCCTGCGCCGCCTGATCGTGGATTTTGGTCACGACGTCGTCTATGCATCGGTTCACGTCGTCGCTGCTCAGGCTTGTCTCAAGCTTGCCCAATTGGAATATGGCCTCTTTCGTGATTATGTCTACATACCTCTGGAACATATACTCGCGCCAGCGGGTGCTGTCCGAGGTATACTCCGATATGATTTTCTCGGCCAGGGACCTCGAGGTATTTATCCAGTAAATCCCCTCGCCCACGTCCTTCGTCCTCTGATAGACTGCCGGATGCCTTGGATCGCAATGGAAGGGTTCCGTAGCCATCGGATCCAGTGGATCGGTGTCCTTCCCGGATACGAGCACCCTGGGAAATCGTGGTTTCTTGGTTGTTGCACTCCCCCCTTCCGTGCCCTCGCGCGCCTTGCCGTGACGCTTTTTCTCGCCCTTTCCCGCCGGCCGTTCGCCAGGATCGTTACCTGATTCGCCTTCAGGCCCCTTCCCGATGAAAACCTCGGACCAGATCTTGTTCATAAACCTGTTCTTCCACCTGTTCAGGATCTCGTTGAATACCGAGGTGTTCTTCAGGTCCTGCTTCTTCTTGTCCTTCTGGATCTTGAGCTCCATCTTCTCGGCGAGGCCTTCAATCTGGTCCCTCACCCATCTGCATAGCGCCTCGCTACGCTCATTTTCTATGAGCTTCTGTCTATCGTTCCTGACGCAGTCATTTTCCGGGTCTTCGAGGATGGGGCACTCGCACTCGCCATAGATGAATTCAGCCTCCCCGGAATATCGAACCTGCCCGAGTTCGTGGATTCTATAGCTGGCAACCACGCCAAGCTCTCCGATAAAATCAATCGTGTTGAGAGTTGTCAAATTCCCGCGCAAGGGGTCTTTCGACGTCCTTAAAATGAGCTTGCCCGGATCGGGGTATTTGTCGTTCTTGAAGGCCACTGTTACGCCATCGAATTGCATTGTTTCGGGGATGGGGATGATGAGTTCCTTCTCAAAACAATCCTTAGGCTCAATCTTTGGGGCTGTCAGTCTATTGGGCTGGGTTTCCGAGTTGAGAACGAGCATGATCGGCTTATGCTCTATGAGCCTTCTTGCCTGCGGGTGAAGTCTCAGTTTTTCCAGCAAGTTATAGCGCGTCGAGGTGCGTGCGGCCTTGCGGGGATATGCCCCTCGCACCACCGTGAAACCGGTTTCACCCATACAAATCCGGTCTTTGACGTGCCCTGGCAATTCAAGCATTTGAATGCCGGCCTTCGTCATCGCCTCTTTTGGCGACATCTTAATATTGTCGCCCCCCGTATCGAATCCGTACTGCTTCTTGTCGTTGAAGCCAAAAATATTCAACCTACCGTTCTTGTAGGTGATGGCGATGGATTCTTTGAACATCTGGCGCATGTAGAATTTTCCGCCATTTCCATGTCCCCCGAGGGTCTTGACCTGAGCTTGCTTGGCGCCTTTCTAGGCCGCTTCTGGATCAAAGAAGCGCTTGAAAGCCTCATCGATCGCTTTCCTATCCATGCCGACAAAATCAATGCATTCCATCCCACTCAGCATACCCCTCTTGTCCTCCGTCAGCCTCAGAATGATATGCTGCTCGTCGTCAGGGGTTTCCTCGCGCAGATACGCGTCGCAGGAGTTCTTGATCCACTCCGCCAACCCTTTTGCATGGTCGAACTTGAACTCATTGCCTATCAGATCTAAGACCGCTTCATCTATCACGAATGGCTGCACATTGATGCTCACTTTGCCCTCCTTGCCGTAATCTCGGAGTCGAATCTCTCCACCATAAAACGATGCATACGAGCCAATACCTCAGACAGCTCGTTCCCAACATTGCACTTGTGGGCCTGTATCGCCTGGTCGACACTCATAAGACGGCCTATGAATTCGCTCTTGCCGGTCCGTACGGTCGCTCCTATGTACTCGTAGAAATCCGTGTCAAGTATCGCGTCGGTTCTCTCCCCGACGAACAGCTTGAATGCGGCCGACCTCATAACGCGGTTGATTTCGCGCTCCTCCTGCTTCGTGAATCTTCGCTTCTCCTGTGCCCCGCCAGCGGGTGAGAGGCCGGCGGCGATTTCGATGCCTCGCTCGGTGAGCTGGAATGCCTTGTTGGCAGAGCGAACCATGCCCTTCTTCTTCATCGCGTAGAGGGGTTTGTGTATATCGGAGGAATCGGGATATTCGGGGTATCCCCTAAGGTGGAATTCCGCCGGGAACCGCTTAAAGGCCGCCACGACGATTTCTTCATATGGCAGGGGCCTCGGACGCCCCTGGCACAGTTGGTACATAACGAAAAGGATCTTCTCCGGCTTGGCCAGGTTCTTCATTGGGCAGCCCTGAATAGATGCCTCCCCACTTCCTCGAAGAGATCCCGGCGGCTCCTTAGAAGCGCACCGAGCATACTGGGGGAGATGTTCTTGACGTTTACGCCTTCCATCTTGATTCGCTCGAGCAGATCCTCGCAGCCGACGATTTCGCGCTTTCGGCACAACACATCCCTGCAACGATCCGCGACCACGTCCGAATCGATGCCGATGCGCTCCATGTGCATATGGGGCATATACTCCCCCGTGTTGTCCTGGACGATCATACAATGGTTCTGTAGATACCTCTTCAGGGTGTTCATGCCAGCATGCGGGTATAGCTCCTTGAAACCATCCTTGAACGCCCAGTATACCTCTTCGAGCGAGAGTGGCCGTTCGGCCGAAGAAAGGATGGAATATAGGATGTGGCTGATGTGCCATTCCTTGTGTATGAGCGTCGCGGTGTTCTTGTCCCGGCGATGGCTGACCAACACGCCGGGCAAGCGGTTGACGGCCGACCATAGGATCTCTGCCGCACTGTCCGCTCCCGGGTCGATGGACAATATACCACAGAGCGCGGAGAAAGAAATCGGCGGCTCGGCTCGCTTGATGATGGAATCCAGCAATTTCGCTTCCCGGGCGAAAAAGCTTTTGGCGACATCGCCCCCCCATTCCACAAGCCCATAGTAGCCGAAGCCTTCGCTCCTTATCCTCGGGTCGGTCCGCAAGATGTTCGGCATTGTGGTCACCGTCATTGACCGTAACTTCGTGATGCCCGAATAAAGCTCCATCGCGGTAAGCGGATGCCCCGCAGTCCGCAGCACTTGCACTGCGACATCCTTTGCGTATGCACGCTCCTTCACGCCCCAGTGCTGCAACGCGAACATCAATTTCCCCAAATCAACAAACCGTCCGTCCTCGCGTAACTGCTCTGCCACTTCATATGCATTGGTCGACTCGGCCCATTCGAAACAGGCGTCCTTCAGCATCTCATAGACCGCACTTGGCCTGCCCTTCCTGGCCAGCCATTCATAAACGTCAGACTTCACCTTGTCCCATAGATGTGCCGGCAATCGGAAATGCTTCTTCAATCCAAACCTGCCCGGCCCCAGGAGGTAAACACCGTGGTAGTAATCGCGGAGCATATTGCCGAGGGACCGGGGGCTTGGAAGCTGCCTCCCATAGGTCCCATCCAACCGTATGGCCTCGACTATCTCCTCAGCAGTAAGAGAGACATCGGAAGCATTCAGAATCCGGAGGCATATCTCCTTCAGGCGTGGGAGCGGCGGGCGGATAAGGAGGAGATCCGACTGGGCGGGTTCGACGTCGAACTTGTTCTGCTGCAGCAGGACGGTCAGGAAGTCCCCCACTCCAACCCCCCCGCACCCACCCTCCTCTTTCAACCTTCGGTACACTTCGGGAGCCTGAAGCGGGGCACGGGCACTGCTCATTACCGCTTCGAGCCCATCCATCACTTCCCGTGCGTTGGGTCCGCCCTTGACACGCGTGCCACTGGCTCTAGACCACACCGGTATTTTCGGATACAGCTTGTGGAAAATCCTCACGTACACAATATGGGGATATTTGCCGGGATGCGCATCATCTCCCATCCAGTCGGCGAGAAGGCGCGCCGTCAGAGGGCATACGTGGGAGTGGCACTTCTCGGCGATGCCTCGCAGCGTTTCCTGTGCCGCGCCCACCCCTTGCGCCTTGATGCGCTTGATAGCAATCGATTCATTCTGTGATATCAGTTGTTTGGATTGTCCATATTCAGCGGCGATTTCCGCCAGTGTCATAGGCCTCGGCAAGTGGCATCCGAACCTCCGAAGCAACACATCCCTTTGCTTGTCCTTCAACTCATCGATGGCGACGTCCACGGACGCCACCAGCCTCTTTAATCTCTCCGAAAAGTCGAGACCGGAGGCCGAATATCTGCCGGACCGGAGATCGTGCAGGAACTCGCCGAATTTTTTGATGCTTTTCCTTCCGCAGTTCCTATACCGCAATAGGTGGGATGGCCTCAATCCTCTGACATCCGCTAGGGTGCGGAACCCTTGTTTTTTAAAGACGTTGATAAGCCGTGGAGATATTGGCAGATTCTCTATAACCCAGTTTTCGGCATAGGATGGTATGGAATACTTCTCGTCTACAGGAGGTTTCGCCACAACCGCGGGTGAATAATGTGGATCCGCCGCTTTGCAAATCCTGTAGATGAGGGATTTGAGCTCGAGTATCGTTTTCTTCCCGCAGTTCGGCAAGTTGAATATGTCCACATAGAGGCAGTTATGCAAATTCCCCAGGATCTTATACCCTGCATTGTACAGCACGTGTCTTAGCCGTACCGAAATGCTGAAATGGTTTATGGGAAGAGAGATATCCTCGGGAGGTATCACGATCCTTTCAAGCAGGAGTCGACGCAGACCCATTTGACGCATATTCTGGCCAGGTGCATCCAACCCGATCCTGGGGACGTCGCCGTCCTCCGGTCGTGCAGGGGGACAAGATTCGCCGGTGTTGGCCCCCTCCAAGCCCTGCGGCTTCTCCTGCGTGTCGCTCCCCCGTTGTGAGGAAACAATCGATTCCGCCCTGGTCTGGCTGCGGGGCGACTGCGGTTCCTGTTCGCATCGGCTCGACGGCATGCCTGTCGCTTCCGTCATCTTCAGGATAATGCCTTTGATTCTCTCGGCAGTTCTGGCTCCCACATTGCCCATTGGCAGATACCCAGGAATGATCGGACGACCGAGGGTCTTCAGCACGGCTGAGATGTTTGCCATACGATAATCAACGGAGCCTTTGCTCCGTGTCCTGAGCAAGGATGCCCTGAGCAATCGATTCGCCTCGGCCTTGCTATAGCTCTCTCCCCTTGCTTCTTGACCAAGCATCTGGAGATACGCCTTGACCGCCGCCTCAAGCTCTGCATCAGTCCAACCGCCCCCCGATGCAGATGGACCAGTGAAGGATATTTCATACGTGGCAGAGTTAAGGCGTTCAAAACGTATACAAGGCGGTTTCAGGTTAGTCAGCTTGCCTTTCGAGTATTCCCTGTAATGGTTAGGGAACAACCTTTTAATCACGGCTGCCAGGTCAGACTTCCAGAATAGTCTGATACTTTCATTTCGAACGCCTACCCTAAGAACGCCGTCGAACTCTTTGCCGCCCATTCTGAGGAGAACGTGCCGGGGAGCGGTTAGGCCAATCGGGCCGATACCGAAGAAGTGTGAGATTTCCTGTGGAACGCCTGTACCGTGGTAAAGGAATGCCGACTTGTCCATTTTCTTCTCTGCAATCAACTCGGAATGCAGTTTCCACGAGTAGGCTGAATAGGGGTATTTGTCTGGGGGCATAGTCCTAGCAATCAAATGGGATGTATTGGAAGCTCATCCGTTTTTATCTAGGAAAGAACAATAAGTCTACAGTATATGCAGTTCTTTGTATTATATCTGAATTGCCTATTCGTTTCCACTCGCCGTGAAGATTGTTTGGCGTCAAGTATTTTATGCAAAAGGAGGAAGGTATCCTTCTGCATCTTGTACTACGGGAGTAAAGGAGAGACTTTAAAGTGGTGTTTGCCTGCGGGACGGCGGACGAAAAGCGGCAGTTTACCCGCTTATTCGTTAAAAAAATCGAGGTTGACCCGGCTTCCGGACAAATTCAGCTGCGCCTGTTCGGCAGCCCGACGGTGCTGAAAAGGAAAGGGACGCCTGCCGGCGTTCTGACAGGCGTCTCAATCAAATTATGCGCCAGCTTCCTGCAAACCTTTTCGACCAGCGGGATTTTCCTGAATTGTGGTCGGACACTCTCCGTTGGGGATCGTCGGTGACGCCGATTTAGAATCGGTTGCCGACATCCGCCCACGAGATATACACGATATAGGACATAGAAAAAGGGCCCCGGAGGTATCTCCGGGGCCCTACGTTGGTAGCGGGGGCTGGATTCGAACCAGCGACCTTCAGGTTATGAGCCTGACGAGCTTCCTGGCTGCTCCACCCCGCATCACAGTCGTTCAGCGTGCTCCAGTATACCATCCCGGGAACCGTTGTCAAACGCTTTTTTCGACGCTTTCGGAGCATCGGAGCGTACATCGGGCACATCCACATCGCCCCCCGCTTCCATTCGGGAAACGGTTGTATTATCATTGCCCGGGTTGCGCATCGGGTCGGAGCAGTTGCTCGCCGATCGTTTCCTGTGAATAAAGGCACCGGCAACCTCACCCGAGAAGCCGGGAGCGGGACACTGTCGGCGGCTATCCGTATCCTGCTCCGTTCCCGGCGCGAGGCGGAGGGGGCAGAACAGGGAGCTGAATGCGACCGAAGAGGATCACGCTCGCGGCAAGGTACCTGATCGCGAAGGCGGGGGTCGTCGCCCTCCTCTCCCTCGCGGTGAGCAGGATCCCCGCCTTCGACGAGCCGATCACGATCGCCTTCACCGCGATCCTCTGCATCCCCTCCGCCTTCTACCGGGGCCTCAAGACCGGCATCAAGAACATCTACGCCACGGTGATCGGCGCCCTCGTGGGCACGATCCTCATCGTGACGCTAGACAACGACTTCCTCGCGATCCCGCCCGGGATCATGATCGTCTGCCTCGCCTGCTACGTCTTGAACTGGCTCGACCATTTCCCGCTGGCCGCCTTCACGCTGCTCGTCGTCTCCTACTACCCCGAGGAGAGCATCTGGGCGAGCAGCCTCGACCGCACCGTCCAGGTCGGGGCGGGGATCGGGATCGCGATGCTGGTCAACTGGGCGGCATCCAGGTTCCGCTACCGCGAGCTCTACCTCGGCAGGTGCAGGGAGCTCCTCGGGATCGCGGCGGACTGTTTCGAACGGCTGCAGCGGAGCTTCATCGCGGGGGACGCGGACGGGATGGAACGGCTCGAGGCGCGCTTCCACGGCCTCTTCCGTCTCATCAGCAGCGCCATCGACGAGATGGCGGACCTGAAGAAGGAGCTGCGGCTCCGGAAGGAGAGCGGCGGACTCAGCTACGCCGCCGTGGTCTCGCTCTCGCGCATCGCGGACAGGCTCGCCTCGGTCGCGCACTACTCGTGGGACGTCCTCTGGTTCAGCCCGCGGATATTCCGCGACGGGCTTCTGACGGCGGGACAGAAACAGGCGCTCGACGCGGAGATCGACGCCGCGGCGGCCTGTTTCCGGGGGATCCTGGACTCGTGCAGCGCGCTCGGTACGCCCGCGCGCGGCGGCTCGGGCAGGTGCCTGACAGGGCCCGCCGCGGACGGGCCGGTCGCCGCGGCGGGCCTCGATAGTCCGGGGGAGGAGGACCTCTGCGTCTCTTCGCTCCGGATGAGCGTCGGCCATCTCCGGCGCGAGACGGCGGAACTCGCCGAGATCGTGCGGACGCTGCGGGAAGAGGCGTCGGCGCGGGGGGCGGGGAACTCCGCATAGCGTCGCGCGCCCGTCAGGCGGAGGCACCCCGCGATGAAGGCGCGCGGGGCCCGGGGGTCCCCGCGGGACAGACGCCACTACAGCTAATACAGGACCCGCGCGGGTTCCACGTCAAGCTGCGCGTACAGTCCGCGGGCGTTTTGGAGCGTGGGCGGGGTGCCCGACGGGAGTATCGCGGCGTACACCGCGTAGTAGCCCGGCACGCCGTACGGAATCTGCATCCTGAACACCGTCACCGGCCCCCACGGGTGGTGGATCTCCAGCGCGTCGGCGACGATGGGGAGGAGCCCCTCGACCAGCCGGTTGCCCGGGAGGATCGACCAGGCGCGCCCGTCGGATCTCACGATCACCATGTAGCCGTCGAAGTCGAGGATGGAGTCCGTGAAGCTCACCGCCACCTCGAACGTGTCCCCCGGGCGGAGCGCGGCGTTGTTCAGCCAGACGCGCAGGCCCTGCGCGAACGGCGTCGGCGTCGGCGTCGGGATCGGGGTCGGGGTCGGCACGGCCATCAGTTCGAAGACCAGCGAGGTGGCGCAGGTGGCCGCCGACAGCTCCACCGTCTGCGGCGGCGGTATCAGGTACCCGCTCTTGCGCACCGTGACGTCGTGCGTTCCATGCCCGACCTCCTCGATGGTGGCGTCGGTGACAAGTCCTGTCGGCAGGTAGTCGAGGTAGATATCCGCACCCGTGGGCACCGAGGAGACGCTGATCGGGCAGGAGTCCGTCGCCGCCCATAGCCCGAAGAGCAGCGGGGTGGTCAGCCCCGTCTCCACAAAGGCCGCCTGCAGACCGGGCGGGACCGTGCCGTCCTTCCGTATCGTCACGTAGTGCGTGCCCGGGCCGATGTCGGCGAGCGTCGCGTCGGTCACCAGGCCGGTGTTGCGGTAGTCGAGGTAAATCGCCGCGCCCTTTTCCGGGTCCGACTCGACGAGGATATCGCCCGACTGCAAGGCATCCTTGAGCTCGAACGTCACCGGGGTCACCCCGCCCGCGACGACCTCCACCCCCTCGCGCGGGGCCTGCGGCGGATACGCCGGGTGGGAGACCCACACCGTATGCATGCCCGGGTGCACGGCGGCCAGGATGCTGTTCGTGAGCTGCCCCACGCTGAAGTAGTCCAGGTAGATCGCCGCCCCCTGAACCGGACTGCTGGAGACGTTGAGTGCGCCCGTCGTCGAGGGTTTCGGCGTCGGGGTCGGGGTCGGTTCCGTCTGATAGACGACGTTCAGCGTTTGCCAGAAGAGGTTGTACTCGGGGGTGGTGTCGGCGCAGTCGTAGTCGATGTCCATATCCACCCGGAAGAGCCCGTTCGGACGGCCCGCCGTGGTGCCCCAGCTGTTGAGCATCAGCCAGTAGCGGTCGTCGGGGTCTTCGTCGTCGTACCCCACGCAGAGCACCGCGTGCCCGCCTCCCTGCTTGGGGTTCCACGGGTGGTTGCAGGAGTAGTCGAAATTGAACAGGCTCCCCTCGTCGCTGCTGTTCCAGAAGTTGAAGAAGACATCCCAATCGGCGTCATCGGCGAGAAAGAACGCGAAGAAGACCGGCCTGTTCTGATCGAGGACGTTCTTGATGTTCTCTATGGCGTCCTCCTGCCCGATCTTGTGCGTCGGGATCGTCTCGGCCGCGATCGAAACTATGCCGTAGGAGGGGGAATCCGCGACGGTGTCGCAGGGGGTGTCGCAGGAGGCGTCGCCGTCCTGCCAATACGCCTGCGCGTTGGACCAGGGGATCGCCTTCCGGGTCGCGTTGTAAAACGCGGCCACGTTCTCCACCGTCCCGCCGTCGCAGCAGTCCTTCCCTATCAGCGAGGAGGCACAGGAGTTCAGATACTGGATCGAGAAACGGTCCATGATGCCGCGCTGGAGCGTGTGGGAGATCTCCATGCAGCCGGTCCCCGCCCACTGCCAGCAGTTGCCGCACGACCCCTGGTCCCGCTCCGCGGGGACGTACGAGAGGTACTTGAGGAGGTCCTTGGATTCGTGGATCGACTTCAGGGCGGGATCGAGATAGACCCGGGAGGCGCGCTCGTAGGCCTCGATCCAACGGCGCTTCTCCTCCCGCGTGAACCGCATTCGGGGATGGAGCTCCTGCGCCGGGACGGGGCGCGCCCCGGCCGTCAGAACCGCGAAAAGCACGAGTGGGAGCGCCCTTCTCATCACCGGTTCTCCTTTGTGCGCGGCCGGCACGGAAACAAGACTATTAATAAAGTTTAGCACGGCCCCAGGCGGAGTTCAACGGCTTCAAAGCGGCGCAGCACGCAAGGCGGGAAGGCGGTCAGGGCGATACGTAGAACGGCTCGATGTCGAGCTGGCTGAACGGACCGCGGGCGTTCTGGAGCGTGGGCGGGGTGCCCGGCGGGAGTATCGCGCCGTACACCGCGTAGTAGCCCGGCACGCCGTAGGGAACCTGCATCCTGAGCACCGTCACCGGCCCCCACGGGTAGTGGATCTCCATCGCGTCGGCGACGATGGGGAGGAGCGCCTCGACCAGCCGGTTGCCCTGGAGGATCGACCAGGCGCGCCCGTCGGATCTCACGATCACCATGTAGCCGTCGAAGTCGATGACGGAGTCCGTGAAGCTCACCGCCACCTCGAACGTGTCCCCCGGGCGGAGTGCGGCGTTGTTCAGCCAGACCTTAAGTCCGCCGGGGAACGGCGTCGGCGTCGGCGGCGGCGGCGGGGGGGCGGTCGGCGTGGCGGTCGGTCCCGGCGTCGGGGTCGCCGTCGGCGGCTCCTCGACCAGCGCGAAGTGCACCGAGGTCGCACAGGTCGAGGCGGAGAGCTCCACCGTCTGCGGCGGCGGCAGCAGGTACCCGCTACGCCGCACGGTCACGTCGTGCTTCCCGTAGCCGATCCCCGCGAGCACGACATCCGTCAACTGGCCCGTCGGGATGTAGTCGAGGTATACCTCCGCCTGGTTTGGATCCGAGGTCACCGTGACGGGGCATAGGCCCGCAGGCGGCAGCTCGAAGGCGACCGACGTCGTCTCGCCCGCGAGGACCTCCGCCGTCTGCACGCCGGGCGGATCGAAACCGTCCTTGCGTATCGACACGAAATGCGTGCCCACCGGAACATTTGCGATCGTGTCGTTTGTCTCCAGACCCGTGTCGGCGTAGTCGAGGTAGATCCTCGCGCCGGTCTCCGGGGAGGAGGTCACATCGATCAGGCCCATCCCGAGCCCGAGGTCAAACCAGACCTCCGAGGTGGCTCCTTCGAGCACCGCCACCGCCTTCGGCGCCGGTATGGGCGTCGGATCCAGCGGCTCCACGAGGACGTTATGAACTCCCGACGCCACCGGGCCGATGACCGCGTTCGTGTCGAGCCCCGTGTCGAAGATGAAATCCAGGAAGATCGCCGAGCCGGGGACGGGGGTCGTGGAGACGCCGATCCATCCGTAGGAAAGGTCGGGCGTCGGCGTCGGCAGAACCGGCGTCGGCGTCCTCGTCGGGGTGATCGTCGGCGTCGGCGTGATCGTCGGCGGCGGCGTGATGGTGGGCGTCGGCGTGATGGTGGGCGTGGGGGTGATCGTCGGCGTCGGGGTGATGGTGGGCGTCGGGGTGACCGTCGGGGTCTCCGCCTCCACCAGCGTGAACACCAGCGTCGTCGCGCAGGTGGACGCCGACAGCTCCACCGTCTGCGGCGGCGGCTTCAGGTACCCCGGCAGCAGCACCGTCACCGCGTGCGTCCCGTACCCCACCTCCGCAAGCGTGTCGTTCGTCACCTGCCCCGTCCCGATATAGTCCAGGTAGATCTCCGCCCCCGTCGGCACCGACTCCACCGTGATCGGGCACGACTCGGTCGCCGCCCACAGCTCGAACTCCACCGTCGTCGTCGACCCCGCCGTCACCGCCGCCGCGACCACCCCCGGCGGGACCATCCCGTCCTTCCGCACCGTCACGTAGTGCGTCCCCACCCCCACGTCCCCGATCGTATCGTCCGTCAGCAGCCCCGTGTTCTTGTAGTCCAGGTAGATCTCCGCGCTCGCCTCCGGCGACGCCCTTACCTCAAGCGCCCCCGTCGCCTCCGTCAGCACGAACACCACGTCCGTCGACGCGCTCCCCACCACCCACACATCCTGCGGCGCCTGCGCCGGGTACATCCCCTCCAAGGAGACCGACACCACGTGGCTCCCCGCCTGTACCTGCGCCAGCGTCGAGTTCGTCGTCTGTCCCGTCGCCGCGTAGTCGAGCAGGATGTCCGCCCCCGCCACCGGCGTCGTGTACACGTTCACCGACCCCACCCCGAGGTCCGGCGTCGGCGTCGGCGTCGGCGTGACCGTCGGCCCCCCGGGCGTGATCGTGGGCGTGGCCGTCGGCGTCTCCGTCGCGGTCGCCGTAGGCGTCAGCGTGGGACCCCCGGGCGTGATCGTCGCCGTCGGCGTCGGCGTCGGCGTCGATGTCGGCGTCTCCGTCGGCGTCGGGGTGATGGTGGGCTCCTCGACGAGCACGAACAGGAGCTCCGTGGAGGGGGTGCCCGCCGAAAGCTCGACTGTCTGCGGCGGCGGCACGAGATACCCCGGCAGCGTCACCGTCACGTCGTGCGTCCCGTAGCCGATCTCCGAGGAGACCGTGCTGTTCGTGAACTCCGAGAGACTGATGTAGTCGAGATAGATCTCCGCCCCGGGCGGCACCGAATCCACGCCCAGGACGGCCGAGGTCGTCGAGGCGGCCTGCTCGAGGTACATCACGACCTCTGTCGAGGCGCTCGCCTCCACCACCACCGCCTGGTATCCCGGCTTCACGCACCCGGCCTTTCGCAGCAGCAGGTAGTGCGTCCCCGCCGCGACGTCGTCAAGCGTGGCGTCGGTGACCTGTTCCGTGGAACCGTAGTCAAGGTAGATGTCTCCGCCCGTCTCCGGGAGGGACGAGACGATGATGGAGCCCGTCCCCGTGGCGATGTCGAACTCAACGGTGGAGGTGGCCCCGGTGGCGACCGCCACTTCGCGGGGGCCGGGAACGGGAGTACCGTCGGGGGGAACCACGTAGATCTGGTGCGTGCCGGAGGAGACCGGACCGATGACCTCGTTCGTCTTGATGCCGGTGTCGAATACGAAGTCGAGCCAGATCGCGGAACTGGCCTCGGGGAGGGTCGTGACGTGCACCCAGCCGTACTGGCATTGCGCCGGGCGGGGGGAGGCGAAGGCCAGCGCGCACAGGAGGGCGCCCAGTAGTCGTGTCCCACTGGCGCGTTTCGCTGTCGAAACGGACATCGCCGAGTTCCTCTCGCCGGCCGTACACGAAACGATATACAGTATAAGTATAGCGCATGGGACCGGGAGAGGGAAACTATCTTTTCTTTTTTTCTTTTGGCTCTCCCGCCATTCTTCCCGACGGCGAACGACGGCACGGGTGGAGGAGGGGGCCGAAGGGGGCGCGGCGGGAAGGAGAGAGACGGCCGCGAGGGAAACGGCCTTCCCCGCGGCGGTTTGGGCTTCACCCAACCCCGCATCTGCGGTAAAATTGTTTTTTACGCCGCGAGGGCGGAGCCGGGATGGAAAAACTCTACAAGACGTGGGCCGAGATCGACCTGGGCGCGGTCCGGGACAACATCGCCCGGATACGCGCCAAGCTCGGGCGCGGCGTCCATCTCCTGGCGGTGGTCAAGGCCGACGCCTACGGGCACGGGATGACGCGGATATCCCGCGTCGCACTCCGGTCCGGGGCGAGCTGGCTCGGGGTGTCGAACATCTACGAGGCGCTGAAGCTGCGCAAGGCGCACCCCGAGGCCAGGATCCTCGTGCTCAGCGCCGGGATGGTCGGGCACGCAGAGGCGATCGTCCGGCACCGCGTTACCCCGGTCATCTGCTCCGCGGCGATGCTCGACGCGGTGTCGCGCGCGGCCCTCCGCGCCGGGCGCGCCGTGGACATCCACGCGGTGGTCGACACCGGGATGGGGCGCATCGGCGTCTGGCACGAGGGGGCGTTCGACTTCATACGCCGCGCGCGCCGCACCCGCGGGGTGCGGCTCCAGGGGATCTCGTCCCACTTCGCCTGCGCGTCCGACCGCGACCTCTCCTTCGCCACGCTCCAACTCGACCGGTTCCGGCGCGTGCTCCTGAAATGCCGGCGCGCGGGGATCCGCGTCCCCCTGGTGCATATCGCCAACAGCGGGGCGCTCCTCGGCCTCCCCGCCTCGTACTTCAACCTGGCCCGCATCGGGATCATGCTCTACGGCGTCTACCCGTCCCGGGAGGTGGTCAAGTCCGTCCCCCTGCGCGCCGCCCTCACCCTGAAGACCGAGATCTGTTACCTGAAGCAGGTGCCGCCCGGCCGGTCGATCAGTTACTGCCGGAGCTACGCCACCTACCGGGACACGGCGATCGCCACCATCCCGATCGGCTACGGCGACGGCTACTGCCGGCTCCTCTCGAACCGGGGCGAGGTCCTGGTCCGCGGCAGGCGCGCCCCCGTCGTCGGCAACGTCACGATGGACCAGACGATGATCGACGTCGGCCACATCCCCGGGGCGCGGGTCGGCGACGAGGTCGTGGTCATCGGGAGGCAGGGGGACGACGAGATCACCGTGAACGAGGTCGCCGATCTCACCGGCACCATCCCGTACGACGTGATGTGCGCCATGGGGAAGCAGGTCCAGCACCGGATCTACACGGGGGAATGAGACGGGGACGCCCGAGAGGCACGGGCGCGGCGGCTGCGGGGGAGACGTTCCGGGCAAACCCCGCGGACTATACCGCCGGGATCCGCCGTTCGGGGGCCCGCCTGTTTCCGGGCGGCACCGTTGACACACACGGACGGCATCCGTATACTTATCACCGCTGCAGCGCAGGGAGCATCCCCGAACACGGGCCCTTCCCTTTCGTTCGACGTTCCCGGACAGGAGCGTGGCGCATGACCAAGGACCAGGCCAAAGGCACCGAGAAGAAGCACGAGACGCACGACAAGAAACAGGTCAAGACGCACCTGGACATCGCGATGGAAAAGGCGCAGGCGATGACGCAGGGCGCACCGGCCGCCTCCCCGGAGAAGGAGCGCGCGGCGGCACACGAGCTCGCGGCGCTTCGGGAGAAGGCCGCCAAGGCCGACGAATACCACGATCGGATGCTTCGGATTGCCGCGGACCTGGAGAACTACAAGAAACGGGCCGAGCGCGACCGTCTCGACCTGCTCAAGTACGGGCAGGAGGAACTGATGGCGGAGCTGCTCGGCGTCATCGACAACCTGGAGCGGGCCCTCGCCGCCGCCCAAACGCCCGCCGACGCGAAGGGGCTCATCGACGGCGTCGCCCTCATCCGCAGGCAGTTCCTCTCCGCGCTGGGCAAGTTCGGGCTCCAACCGATCGAGGCGCTCGGCAAACCGTTCAACCCGGAGTTCCACGAGGCCGTTGCGCAGGTCGAGACCGACGGCCATCCCGAGGGAACGGTTGTGGATGAGACGCTCAGGGGCTACACGCTGAACGGACGGCTGCTCAGGCCCTCGGTGGTGGGCGTCGCGGCGCCCCCCAAGGGGACGGGCGAGGAGACGGTCTAGAGACCCGGCGGGGCCGGCGGGCTCGAAACCGCCCGCATCGACCGCCCCCTCCCGGCCGACACCGGCCGGGATTCGAAATCACGCTCCGGAGAACCATGGCGAAGCGAGACTACTACGAGGTGCTCGGCGTGGCGAGGAACGCCGCCGCCGAGGAGATCAAGAAGGCCTACCGGAAACTCGCGGTCAAACACCATCCCGACAAGAACCCCGGGGACAAGACCGCCGAGGAGCGGTTCAAGGAGGTCTCCGTCGCCTACGAGGTCCTCAGCGACCCCGAGAAGCGCGAGCGCTACGACCGGTTCGGCCACGCGGGGCTCCGCGGGGGGCCGGGCGGCTTCGGCGGATTCAACGGGATCGACCTCGAGGAGGCGCTCCGCACGTTCATGGGCGCCTTCGGCGGCGGCGGGAGCATCTTCGACAACTTCTTCGGTTTCGGCGGGCCCCGCCGCGGGCCCGCGCGCGGCGACGACCTCCGCCACGACCTCGAGATCACCCTCGAGGAGGCGGCCTCCGGCTGCACGCGCGACTTCTCATTCCCCCGCCTCGACTTCTGCGGCGACTGCCGCGGGAGCGGCGCGCGGGCGGGGACCTCGCGCGGGCCGTGCGTCGCCTGCGGCGGGCACGGCGTCATCGAGGAACGGGTAAGCGGCTTCTTCGGGATGCAGATCCGCCGGAGCCCCTGCCCCCGCTGCCGCGGCGAGGGGACCACGGCGTCGGATCCGTGCCCCCGCTGCCGCGGCGAGGGTCGCGTGCGGCGCCGGAAGAAGATGTCGGTGAAGGTGCCCCCGGGCATCGAGACCGGCTCGCGCCTGAAGATCGCGGGGGAGGGCGAGGCGGGGGCGCACGGCGCCCGGGCGGGCGACCTGTACATCGTCGTCCACGTGAAGGAGCACGAGATCTTCCAGCGCCACGGCGACGACATCCTCTGCGAGGTGCCGCTGGGGTTCGTGACCGCGGCGCTCGGCGGCACGGTGGACGTCCCCACGCTGGAGGGGAGGGTCCGTCTGGAGGTCCCGGAGGGGACGCAGACCGGGAAGACGTTCCGCCTCAAGGGGAAGGGGATGCCGAACGTGAACGGCGCGGGGCGCGGCGACCAGTACGTGCGCGTCATGCTGGAGACCCCCGTCGGCATGACCGACGAGCAGAAGGCGCTCCTCGCGAAGTTCGCCGAACTGGGCGGCGAGCGAGTCCACCCGATAAGCAGCTCGTTCATCGAGCGCGCGAAGAAGTTTTTCACCGGCGCCTGATCCACGCGCCCACACGGAGGCCGGCCGCCACGCACCCGCTGCCCGAGCGACGCGTCCACGCCCCCCTCGGCTGCCGCCGGGGAAACGAGCTCCTCCTCCCCGCCGAGGAGGCGCACTACCTCCGCCGCGTGCTGCGCCTCCGCGCGGGGGAGCAGGTCGCCGCCTTCGACGGGAACGGCTGGACCGCGCAGGCGGAGGTGCGGTCGCTAGGCGGCGACTCGTGCACGCTCGCCATCGTCCGGGAGCGCCGCCTCGCCAAGCCCGCCCGCGGCTTCTCCGTCGCCCTGGCGCTTTTGAAGGCCCCCGCGATGGATCTCGCCGTGCGGGCCTGCACGGAGCTCGGGGCGCTCTCGATCGCGACGTTCGCCGCGGCGCGGAGCGTGCCGCGCGTCGGAGGGGACGCGGACGCGAAGGCGCGGGCGAAGCGCTGGCAGAAGATCGCCCTCGAGGCGTGCCGCCAGTGCGGACGCGATTTCCTGCCCGAGACCGCGATGCGTCCGGGACCGGACCCGGCCGCGCTGCTGCGCGGATATGACGCCGCATTCGTCGCCTGCCTCCGCGAGGGCAGCCCCCCGCTCGGCGAACTCCTCGCCCGGCCCGCGGCCGCGGCGGCGTCCCGCCTCCTCATCGTCACCGGCCCGGAGGGCGATTTCACGCCGGCCGAACTCGACGCCCTCATCGCGGCCGGGGCCCTCCCCTGCCGCCTCACAGCGGAGGTCCTACGCGCCGAGACCGCCGCCGCCGCCGGGGCGGCCCTCCTTTCCCATCATCTGCTCATGGGGTCGCAGCGCGGGCAAACGAAAACAATGCGGGCGGAATAATTTGACATTCACCCATCTTCCTGTTATACTTATCGTTTAAGTATTTTGGGCGTTTTGGGCTCGCGGAGGATCGTGTTCCGATGAGGTTTCACCTGATCGACCTGCTCGTCGTGCTGGTCGTCGTCCGCGGCGTCATCCTCGGGCACCGGCGGGGCCTCTCCGGGGAGGTGCTCCGCTTCCTCGGCATCCTGTTCGCCCTCTCCCTCTCCTTTCGCTACTACCCCGCCGCGGCGGACCGGTTCGCCCCCTGGCTCCCCGACGACGAGAACATCCGCATTGCCTGCGGCTTCCTCGCCGTCTTCCTCGCGGTCTTCGCCTTCTTCTACATGCTCAACCAGGCCGTCCGCCACCTCGCGCGGATCCCCGTCATCTCGACCGTCGAGAAGCTGGGCGGCGCGGCCCTGGGCGGGGCCAAGGCGTTCCTGTTCGCCTGCGCGGCGCTGATCCTTCTGGCCCTCGTCAAGGTCGACCGGATCTCGAACGCCGTGAGCCGGAACTCGTTCTTCGGGCCGCTGGCGATATCGGCGGTCCCGGGGGCGTACCGCCTGGCGGTCCACGTCTACCCGCCCGCGCGGGAGCTCCCCGCCGACGATGTGATCGAACAACTCCCGTCCGTGAAGGTGAACGTCGCGCCGGAGGTCATCAGGAGCACCGGCCCGCTTTCCGGGGGGGAGGAGCCGCCGCCTCCGGGCGCCCGCACGGGGGCGTTCGGGGGGACGAGGGAAAGGAAGGTCCGATGAAACTGGGCACGATGTTCCAGCGCGCGGTCGCCGAGGGGATGCGGCGCGATCCCCGCGGCGCCGCGAGCGTCCGCGGGGAGCTGGACTGCCTCGCGCAGGCGTTCGGGGAGATGCCGGAGCGCCGGAAGCGCTCCTTCGACCGCGAGCGCCTCGAGAACCCGTACGCCGACACCCGCATCCTGCACGGCGACCCGGCCGTCGAGGTCCGCGGGATGATGGTCGGCGTGGACATCGACGTCGGCGAGATCGTCCTCGCCGACCGCCTGCGCGAGCGCGGGAGGCGGCTGGACCTCGTGCTGGCGCACCACCCGGCGGGGCGGGCGTATGCCGGCTTCTACAACGTGATGGGGATGCAGGCGGAGATCGTGCACGGCCTCGGCGTGCCGATCGCCGCCGCCGAGGGGCTGCTGGAGGAGCGGATGGGGGAGGTCGAGCGCCGGGTGATGGCCCAGAACCACACCCGGGCGGTCGACGCGGCGCGGCTTCTCGACATCCCGCTCGCCTGCACGCACACCCCCGCCGACAACTGCGTCGCCGGCTGGCTGCAGCGGCTCATGGACCGCAGGAAGCCGGAGCGCGCGCGCGACATCGTCGACCTGCTCGCGGAGATCCCCGAGTACCAGACCTCCATCGCCAACAACGCCCCGCCGAAGATCATCGCGGGCAAGGAGAACCGGAGGACGGGAACGATCTTCGTGGACATGACCGGCGGGACCGAGGGCCCCGTGAAGGTGCTCGCCAAACTCGCCCAGGCGGGGGTGGGGACGCTCGTCTGCATGCACATGAGCGACAAGCATCTCGAGGAGGCGAAGCGGGAGAACCTGATCGTGATCATCGCGGGGCACATGGCCAGCGACAACCTCGGCCTGAACCTGCTCCTGGACGCCGTCGTCGGAGAGGACGAGATCGAGATCATACCCTGCTCGGGGTTCACGAGGGTCGCGCGCGCCCGCCGCGGGGGTCGAAGAGGATGATCCCGCAGCGCGTCATCGAGGAGGTGCAGGCGGCGAACGACGTGGTGGAGGTCGTCTCCTCCTACATCCCCCTCAAGCGCGCCGGCAGGAGCTTCAAGGCCTGCTGCCCGTTTCACAGCGAGAAGACCCCGTCGTTCTTCGTGAACCCGGAGAAGCAGATCTGGCACTGCTTCGGCTGCAACGCCGGCGGCGGCTCGGTGAACTTCGTGATGCAGTACGAGCGCGTCCCGTTCCCCGAGGCGGTCAGGATCCTCGCCCGGAAGGCGGGGATCGAGGTCCCCGAGACGCGGCGGGGCGCGGCGCCGGAGCGGGGGAAGGAGGCGCTGTACCGTTTGAACGACTTCGCCGCCTCCTGGTTCGCGCAGCAGCTCTGGAAGACCGCGGCGGGAGGGAAAGTCCTCGCCTACCTGCGGAAGCGGGGGGTATCGGACGACCTGATCACGGAGTTCTCGCTCGGCTACGCACCCGATGCGTGGGAGTCGTTCCGCCGCGCCGCCCGCGCGCGGGGCCACGCCGAGGAGTCGCTCCTGGGGCTCGGGCTCGTGATGCGCCGCGAGGAGGGGGGGAGGGTCTACGACCGGTTCCGCAACCGCCTGATGATACCGATCCGGGACGCGGGCGGGCGGGTCATCGCCTTCAGCGGGCGGGTGGTGGGCGACGGGACCCCGAAGTACATGAACTCCCCCGAGTCCGCGCTCTTCAGCAAGTCGCGCAGTCTCTACGGGATCCACCTCGCCAAACGCAGCATCGTGGAGGAGGGGCGCGCGATCGTGGTTGAGGGATACTTCGACCTGCTGTCCCTCTTTGCCGCGGGCATACGGAACGTCGTCGCGTCGCAGGGCACCGCCTTCACCGCGGAGCACGCCCGCATCCTCAGGCGCTTCGCGCCCGAGGTGGTGATGAGCTTCGACGCCGACGCCGCGGGGCAGGGCGCCGCGCTCCGGAGCCTCGACGCGCTCCTCGTGGAGGGGCTCCGGGTGCGCGTGCTGGTGCTGCCGGGGAAACACGACCCGGACACGTTCGTGCGGGAGAAGGGGGGGGAGGCATTCCGCCCGCTCGTCGAGAAGGCGGCGGACTATTTCGACTTCCTGCTCGACGATCTCTGCCGGCGGCACGACGCGCGGCGCGAGGTCGGGAAGGCGCGGGTCGCCGCGGAGTTCCTGGACGCGCTCGCCCGCGTCGACGACGGGATCCTCCGCGAGGCGTACCGGAGGAAGCTCGCCGAGCGGCTCGACGTGCCGCAGGAGTTTGTCATCGAGGCGCTGCGCAAGAAGGGCCGTCCGCGGGCCGCGGCCCCCGCCGGACGGGACGCGGCGGCGGCGCGGCTCCCGGCGGGGGAGCGCGAGCTCGCGCGGCTGATGCTCGACGACCCGCGGGTTCTCGCGGCGGCCGCGGAGGCGCTGACCGCCGAGGAGTTCCGCGACCCGTCCCTTCGCCGCATCGCGGAGTGCGCCTTCGCGCTACACCGCGACGGGCGCGGCGCCGGCCGCGCGCAGATCCTCGCCGCGCTCGCGGACGATCCCGCCGCCGCCCTGCTCGGACGCCTCGCCGCGGAGGAGGAGGCGGCGGGGGACCGTCTCCAGGTCGCGCACGACTGCATCCGGTTCCTGAAGCGGCGCGCCCTGAAGGAGGAGATCGGGAGGATCACGCGCGAGATCGCGCGGCGGGAGAAGGCGGGCGGGGACGCCGGAGCAATCCCCGAGATGCAGAAGCTTCTGATGCGCAGGAAGACGGACCTCCTGCGCATCTCGTGACGGGGCGCCGCCCCGGGAAAGAGCGCACATCATGGTGAAGGCCGACAAGGACCAGAAGATCAAGGAGTTGCTCAAGATCGCCAATGCGCAGGGCGGGTGCCTCACCTACTCCCGCATCAACGAGGTCCTGCCCGACAGCGTGATCTCCGCGGAGGAGATCGACTCGATCATCATCCTCCTCCGGCAGATGGACGTCGACGTCGTCGACGACAAGGACCTGGTCCGCAGGAAGGCCGAGATCGCCTCGGCGGCGAAGGCCGAGAAGCGCGAGCGCTCCGCGAAGCTCGAGTTCATCGACGACCCGGTGCGGATGTACCTCAAGCAGATGGGGCAGGTCCCCCTCCTCACCCGCGAGCAGGAGGTCGAGATCTCGAAGCGGATCGAGAAGTCGGAGACCCAGATCCGGGAGATCATCTTCTCCCTCGGCTACACCCCCCGCCTCGCCCTCGACCTGGCCGAGCGGGTCTGCGCGGGGCGGGAGCGGTTCGACCGGGTGATCCAGGACAAGCGGGTCAAGAACCGCGACACCTACATCGCCGAGGAGAAGGAGATCCGGCCGAAGCTGGAGAAGGTCGACCGCGAGATGACGCGCCGCTATCTCCAGATCCGCAGGGCCAAGCCGGGAACCAAGACCCGTCTCCGCCTCGAGCGCGAGTACGCCAAGCTCCACGAGACGATGGTCGGGCTGGTGAGGAAGCTCCATTTCAAGCAGAACGCCGTCGAGGAGTTCATCGACAAGCTTGATCCGAAGGCGCGCAAGATCTCCGAGCTGGAGCGCGAGGCGGAGCGCCTGAAGAAGAGCCGCGCGAAGAACGCCGGCCGCCGCCTCGCGCAGGTCAGACGCGAGCTGCTCGGGCTGGAGGAGGAGGCCCGCGCCCCGCTCGACGAGGTGAAGCGGCGGGTGGAGAATCTCCGCGAGGCCGGCCGGCGCGGGCACGCCGCCAAGAGCGAGATGGTCGAGGCGAACCTGCGCCTCGTGATCTCCATCGCCAAAAAGTACACCAACCGCGGCCTCTCGTTCCTCGATCTGATCCAGGAGGGGAACATGGGTCTCATGAAGGCGGTGGACAAGTTCGAATATCGCCGCGGCTACAAGTTCTCCACCTACGCCACCTGGTGGATACGCCAGGCGATCACCCGCTCCATCGCCGACCAGGCCCGCACGATCCGCATCCCCGTGCACATGATCGAGACCATCAACAAACTCGTCCGGGCCTCGAAGAAGCTGGTGCAGGAGTACGGCAAGGAGCCGTCCCCCGACGAGATCGCCGAGGAGATGGAGCTCCCCGTGGAGAAGGTGCGCGGGATCATGAAGATCGCCCAGCACCCGATCTCGCTCCAGACGCCGATCGGCGACAGCAACGACAGCCACTTCGGCGACTTCATCGAGGACAAGGGGGCGGAGTCGCCCGCGTTGGCGACCGGCTACGCGCTGCTGAAGGAGCAGATCGAGAGCGTCCTGAAGACGCTGACCCCGCGCGAGCAGCGGGTCCTCACCCTCCGCTTCGGCATCGGCGACGGCTCGCCCCGCACCCTCGAGGAGGTCGGGCGGGTCTTCAACGTCACGCGCGAACGCGTCCGCCAGATCGAGGCGAAGGCGCTCCGCAAGATGCGCCACCCGACGCGCAGTCGGAAGCTCCGCGGCTTCCTCGAGGCGGAGGAATCCTGACCGGGAGGGGGGAATGACGGCCCACGCGCCCCACGCAGGCCTCGCCGAGCTGCGCAGGAAGATCGGCGTCGCGATCCGGAGCGCCCTCGGCGCGTACACCGCGTCGGAACCGCGCCCCGTCGAGGAGGCGCTCGCCCTCCTCGCCACCGACCGGACCATCCACCCCGAGTCGCTCCGGATCCTGACCGAGTTCTATCAGGGCGGCGCGGCGCACCGCGAGGCGTTCTTCTCGATCCTCGCCTCCCTCGACCACCTCAAGGTGGATTTCATCCTCAACCAGATCTACGCCGCGATGGACACCCCCGCGTGGCTGATCACCCTGCGCGCCGACCTCCACGCCCTCATCCGCGATCTCGGGGCGGCCGGCCGCCCCGCGTCGGTCCTCGAGCCGCTGCGCGAGCTCGCCCTGTTCTTCAGCGACCATTTCATGCGGATCTTCAACTTCCAGTACCTGACGACGCGCTGCTGCAACGCCCAGAACACCTCGGTGGCGCTCTTGAAGTTCATCTCCGAGAAGGAGGGCGTCCACCCGGCGGAGAACTGGTGGAGCTTCGAGGATCGCCTGAACAGCCCCGACCGGATCATCATCTCGCTCGAGCATTTCAAGATGCCGTACACGCCGCTCGTCTACGTGGAGGTGGCGCTGGCGCGCGGTCTCATCAAGAGCATCTCCAGGATCATCGGGGAGAAGCGGCGCCCGCCCGATCTCCGGCGCGCGGACACCGCGATCTTCTACTCGGTCAACACGACGATGCACGGCCTCGGCGGGATCGCCCTCGGGGCGAAGATGCTGATACGCGCCCGGGCGTACATCGAGGAGCAGTACCCCCGCATCCGGCGCTTCGCCACGCTGAGCCCGGTCCCCCGGTTCAGGGACTACCTCGACCGGATCCTCTCCGGCGGGGAACAGCCGTTCCTTCTCACCGCCCGGAAGATCGACGCCAACAAGCACCGGCGGTTCATCTCCCCCGCCGAGATGCGCCGGCTCGCGGCGGCGTGCGGCGAGGAGGAGGCGGGAGGGCGGACTTTGCCGCTCTCGGGGTTGTTGCGGAAGGCGCTCGCGACGCCGGAATGGTACAGCACCCGCGCCCTGGCGCGCGCCCTAACGCAGCCGATCACGGAGCTCGCGCGCTTCTACCTCACGCGGGAGAAACGCGCGGCGGACGGGTCGCCCGCCGCCTACGACCCGGTGGCGAACTTCCACCTGTCGAACGGGGCGTCGATCGGAAGCATCAACCACCTCGCCAACCCCTCCGGGCGCGGGGTCGAGGAATCGTACGGGGTGATGGTGAACTATCTGTACGAAGGCGGAGAGCGGCAGGAGGCCAACAAGCTCCTCTACGCCGCGGGCAAGGTCGCGATCGACGCCTAGGGACGCGCGCCGCCGGCGCTCAGTCGTCCGCGGGTCCCGCGCACGCGCACCCCGGCGCCGGGGGCTCCTGCGCCGGCTCGACCGTCGAGGTGAGGCGGGTGAGGCGGGCGGCGCCGATCCGCTCCTCGAACCTCCCGGCCGGCGTCGACATGTCGACGGTGCACGACCCGTCCTCGTTCAACGCCCGCACGACGCCCACCTTGGTCTTCTGCCCGGTTTGCCAGCTCACGAGGTCGCCCACCCTGATATCCGCCATTGTTCGTTCCTCCGTGCCGCGCCCCGACGCGAGGGAGCGGGCGCGCCCCGCATCCGATGGGGCGCGCCCGCTCCGCGACCGGCGCGCGATGCCTACTTGATGAGGGACTCCTCGGAAATCGGTATCGCCGAAATCGCCGGCGTCACCCCGGAGCCCATCCCGGAGCCCATCGACGTCTCGCCCGTGAACAACCTGCCGCTGACGGGCCCCGCGGTCTCCTGCTCGGTGCTCTTGATCGGGTGATAGTGGAAATACCCGACGCAGCCGCAGAAGAGCGCCACCGCGAGCAGGGCCGCACACCACAGCATCATCCTGCCGTTCATCTCCTCCTCCTCCTTTCGCGTCCCGGTAGCCGCCCCGTGCCGCGGGGCTGCGCGTACCCGCCGCGCACGGGGTAGTATAGCGCACCGGCGTGCGCTGTCCACCGCTTTTTTCGCCGCAGGCGCGCGGGAGGGGACGCTCACGCCCCGCCTCGCCCGCTCAAAGGACCGCATACAACAGGCGGAAAAGAACAGATGCCGATGCCGGCGCCGCTCACGACCGCTTCGGCACCGGGGCGCCGACGATCTCGAGCTTGCGCCGCGCCGCGGTTCCGGCCTTGCTCCGGGGCGAGCGCGACGCGAGATGCCGGAGCAGGGCGACGCCGAATTCGCGCTGCGCGAACAGCTTCTCGGCGAAATGGAAACCGACGTGGTACAGCTCCTCGGGGCCGAGGGCCTTCTCCGCCTTCAACCGCCTCAGCAGCGGGAACCCCTCCTGGCGGAGGAGCTCGGCGATGAGGCGGAGTCCCTCGTGCTCGTCGCGCTGCGAGGAGGCGAGGTCGGGCAGCCCCCGCCGAAGCTTCACGACCGCGCGCTCGAACTTCAGCTCGTCGTCGAGCGGCGCGTGGCGGGCGAGCGTGGCAAAGAGGGCGTCGGCCTCGGCGAACGCCTTGCGGCTCTTCAGCCGCCTGACCACGCCGAGCACCCGGGAGATCAGGAACGCCGGGTCCGCCACCGTGAGCGCCGCCGCGTACGCCGCGGCGCGCGCGTCCCCCGCCGCGCGCAGTTTCTCCATCCGGTCGAACAGGCGGCGTTTCTCCGCGGCGTCCGGCTTCGCCCCCTGCGCCTTGAGGATGCTCACCAGCCGCATCGCCGCCTCGTAGTCCTTGGCCGCGTCGAGCTCCTTCAGGATCTCGGCGGCGGCGGCCGGGATCCCCGCCAGCGCCTCCTGCGCCGCGCGCCGCTCGTCGAAGCTGCCCGCGTTCAAATGCCCGATCAGCCGCGCGATGTTCTCCTTCGAACCGAACGCGCTCATCTTGGAGAGGAGGAAGCTCCGCACCGCGGGGTGCGCCCCGCGGAGCTCCTCGTCGAGCTTCGCCGCCAGGGTCCCGGGGAACTCCACCCGGTGCAGCACGGCGAGGGCGTGGCGGACCACGTTCGCGTAGTCGGACTCCCGCAGGGCGGGGACGAGCGCCGCGACCACCTCGCGCGCGCGGGCCCGGGGGATATCGATCCTCGCCAAGGCGAGGAGCGCCTGCTCCCGGACCGGCGCCGGCTGGTCCGGGGCGGCGGCGCGGATCAGTTTCCCGAGCGAGGCGGGGTCCGCCGCGCAGCCGAGCAGCATCACCCCCGCGGCGGCGACCTCCGCGGACACCGTCCCCTTCGGCGAGGAGAAGAGGGCGTCGATCTTCTTCAGCAGGAGCTTCTTCCCCGCCGCGGGCAGCTTCTCCATCGCCTCGCGGAGGGCGAGGCCGACGCTCCGCCGGAGGTCGGGGGTCGCGCCGGGGATGCAGCCGACGAGGAACGCGCACGCCTCGACGGTCCCCAGGGCGCCGAAGATCCTGACGATGAGCTTCCTGAACTCCTCGTCCGCGCCGGCGAAGAGTCTGCGCCCCTCCTGGACCGCGGCGGGTCCGCACGATCCGATGAGGGCGAGTGCCCGCTCCTGCACCTTTCCCCCCTCCCTGAGGAGCGGGAACAGGTACGGAAGCGCCTCGCGGCCGGGGAGCCGCTCCAGCGCGGAGAGGAGGTAGTGCTTGAGGGTCAAATTCTGCGTCTTGAGGTGTTTGGCGAGGCAGAGGCGCACCTCGCGGCCGGCCGAGCCGAGTTCTCCGAGCACGCGGGCCGCGGAGCACTGGAGCTCGACATCGTCGCGATCGAGGAGCGCGCAGAGTTTCCTGGTGACCGCATCCATGGCAGCCCTCCGTTCCGCGGAAACGACCGCCCGCCGCCGCACCGCCTTCCGCAGTTTCGCCATGATAGCATCCCGCACCGCCTTCCGGCAATACCCCGCCGGGCGAAGGCGACCGCGTTCACGGCGCCATTATGCTCCCAACTGTTACCGCGGCAGTATATTACGACTATTCGGCCTCAAGGGGCGGAACGCGTTCGGCGCCGAGGGGGCGGCGGATCGACCAGCGGAACAAGCCCCCCGCGTCCTTCTCCCCCAGATCCCGCAGGCCCCCCGGGCCTTCCTGGCCGAGCATCCTCGCCGCGGGCCTGGCGGGGTCGCTTCCGCGGACCTCCTCGACGACGCCGATCTCGCCGCCGTCGAGCTCCACGATCGTCCCCGGGACGTAGCACCCCATCATGGCGAGGAACCCTTTTGCGATCGCGGGGTCGTAGGCGCTGCCCGCCTCCTCGGCGATCCGCTCGAGCGCTGCGGGGCGGGAGAGTGGGAGGCGTCCCGGACGGCGCGCGGTGAGATTATCGTACGCGTCGACGATCTGGACGAGGAGACTCACCGGGTGCGGGCGGACGCCGTCGGGCCGCGCCGGATAGCCCGCGAGGTCGTACCGCATATGGTGCTCGTAGGCCACCGCCACCGCCAGCGGCCGCGCCTCCAGCCCCTCCAGCAGCGCGCGCGCCCCCTCGAGAGGGTGGCGCCGCAGGAGCTCCGCCGTCGCCGGATCGGGTTCGCCCGAGGAGAAGAGCGTCTCCGCGGGGAACGCCATCTTTCCGATGTCGTGGAGCATCGCCGCACGGCATATGGCGGCGAGGCGCGCGCGGCGGACTCCCAGGAGCGCCGCGAGCGAGGTGGAGAGGACGCAGACGTGCGCCGCGTGGGTGAAGGCGTGCTCGTCGAACTCGCGGATCGCCGAGAGGTCGAGCATCGCCCGGGGGTCCTTTGCCGCGAGTTCCGAGATCTCGCTGACGAGACTGTCGGCGCCGGGGAGGTCGAGCTCCTTCCCGGTGAGCGCGGCCTTCGTGAACGCGCGCATGAGCCGCACCGTCTCCTCGTAGACGGCCTGCGGCGTGCGGGCGGGCCCGGGCTTCTCCTCCTCCTTCTTGATCTCCATCGCGGTGATCGCCTTGACGCCGCGGCGTTCGAGCTCCCGGTTGAACTCGTCGCGCCCCCGCGCCTGCACCGATGGCGACACCAGGATTTCCACGAAATCGACGAGCTCCTCGATCGTCAAGCCGCGCGCGATGATGATCCCGTGGATCTTCCTCGCCTCGAGGTAGTCGATGAACTTCCGCGCGCTCACGCTCAGCCGGTAGAGGGGGATGTTCTCGTAGACCAGCATCCCCTCCCGCGCGCTGACGGCGAACGACTCCCTGCGGGCGAGGATCTCTCCGATGGTCCCGAAGGCGCGCTCGATGTACTCGCGCACCGCGGGGTGCGCGCCCGAGTAGAGAAACGCCTGGCTGCCGGCGGTCACCAGCTGCTTGACGATGAGCTCGATGCGGTCGAGAATCGCCAGCAGCTCGTCGGTCCTGTGTTCATCCACGGGATGCGTCGGTTCCATGGCCGTCTCATCCCCCCCCGAATAGGCGCCCGAACAATGAGCGGCGCGGCGGGGCGTCCCCGCGGAGCGCCTCCTGCGCCGCCTCGCCGCCGATGCTCTCCAGGGCGAAGCGGGCCGAGGAGCGGAGCAGTTGCGCATCCTTCCCGCGGGGCCCGCCGTGCGTCCGGCGGAGAATGGCCGCGAGCGCGTCGACCGCGCGCGGCCCGCCGCACTTGGCGAGGGCGCGGCAGGCGAGGGCGCGCTCCTGCTCCCCCTGGACGCCTCGGGCATCGGCGGCGATCTCGATGAGCGCCTCCTCAGCCCCCTCGCCGCCGCAGTGTCCGAGCAGGGGGATGGCGGTCCGGCGCACCTCCGCGTCGCCGTCGTTCACGAGAACCCGGACGAACGGCGAGGCCTGCGCCCCCCCCGCCTTCGCGAGGGCCGACACCGCCTTGAGGCGGATCGAGGCGTCGGGGTGGCGGCAGAGCTCCGCCAGGATCGGCGTCGAGAGTTCCCCGGGGAGCTCCCGCATGATCTCCCCCGCGCGCGCGATGAGCGATGCATCGGCGTCGCGGAACAGGTGCTGCAGCAGCCCGGCGACCGTCGCCGGCTCCCGGCGCGCCGCCTCGGCGAGCGCCTGCATCGGCTCCGGATCCCCGCCAAGCACGGCGGCCCAGAGCGGGCCGGTCCTTTCCGCGGGCAGCCGGCGCGCGATCTCCGTCAGCAAAGCCGCCCGATCCTCGACGGAGTCGGCGGAGCGCAGGAGCGCCTCCGCGACCCCCTCGGCGCAGAGCCCCTGGATCTCCCCGGCCGCCGCCACGCACGCCTTTTCGCCGGCCTCGGCGAGAAGGAGAAGCGCGTCGAAGAGCGGGCGGGCCTTCCCGCCGAAGCCGCCCTTGGCGTGCTCCCGTACGCGCGCCGCCGCGCGCGCGGCGAGTTTCGGCGTGGCGCCGCCCTCCGCGAGCAGCGCGGAGAGCACCTGGTCCGCCCGCTCCTCCTCGCCGCCCGTTTCCAGCGAGGCGAGAAGCCCCGAGGTCGTCACCGCCGCATGGGGGGCGAGGAGGGCGGCGAGACGGACGGCGTCCGGCTCCGCGCCCGCCTCGTCCGCGTCGGCGGGGGGCTCCGGGGGCCCGAGCGACTCCAAAAAAACGCGTTCCGCCTCGTCGGCGTCGGCGCCGCGCGCCCCGCACTCCTCCCGCACGCGCGCGGCCACCTCGCGGCGGGCCTCCTCGCTCGGGGCGAGCCGGCGCAGGAGCATCGAGGCGCGCCGCATCTCCTTCGGGTCGCGCTGGAAGATGCCGACGACAAGCCGCCCGACCTGCTCGGGGCGGCTGTCGAACACCTCGGCGTCGAGCACCGGCGCGACCTGCCCCGCGGTCCCGAACTCCGCGGCGAGGGTCTCGAGCCGCGTCGGCTCGTCGAGCACCCGCACCGCGTCCGAGATCCGCTTCCCGAGCCTCGTCTCGTCGATCCCCCCGCCTTTCCTCAGCTGGACGAGAAAGGCGTTGAGCATCTCGGCGATCGCCGCGCCCTTCGCCGCAATCGGCTCCGGGGCGGCGCCGGCATCCTTCTCCGCAAGCTCGCGCAGGAGCTCGCCCATGAACGTGGGGTGCTCGACGACCTCGGAGAGCAGGGAGCGTTCCTCGTTCCGCAGGTCGAACCCCTCGCCCGCGAGGGAGAGCATGTTCCCGAGCTGCCCCCGGATGAAGTGCAGGTCGTCGAGCGTGAGCTTCCCCTCGTCGAGGTCGATATCGCCGGTCTGTCCGACCCGCTTCAGGTAGATGTTCTCGATGACGCGGACCTTCCCGGCGTTCGCCCGGCGCAGGAACGCGACCGGCCCTCCCCCGGCGAGGAGCGCCTTGCTCTCCTGCGACAGCATCTCCATCAACACGCAGAGCTCCTCGTCCCCGACCCCCTTCAGGAGCGTGATCCTGCGGATGATGAGGCGGCGGAGGGTCTCGACAAGATCCCGGGCGTACGGATTGTCGCCGCCGATGAGGGTCTCCCCGAAGAAGAGCTTGTTCCCCGCGGTGGTGAGCTCGATGAAATCGCGCGCCGCGAAGAGGGGGTCGGCGGAGAGGCGCCAGCTCTGGAGGTTCTCGAGGAACATCGCGTTGCCGCGTCCGTAGAGGACCCACGCCCGGCGGAGCGAGGCGGTGCGCTGGACGAATTCCACCGCCCCGCGATGGAGTTTCTCGTCGCCGTGTGTCCTGCCAGCGGATGCGTTCATGGGCGGGAAACGGCACATGCCTCGCGCGGGCGAACGACGGGTCCGGGCGAGGCCTACTTCGCCTTCTCCAGCTTGTAGACGATCTCGCCCTCGCGGGCCCAGCCGAAGTTGTCGCGCGCGTACTTCTCGAGGAACACCGGATCGTTCTCCTCCAGCATCCGACGCTCCTTCTCGAGCTTCTGGTGCAGCCCTTGCGCCGCGGAGATCTCGTCGCCGAGCTCCGTGACGCGCGCCCTGAAGACGGCCCTCTTGGCGAGGAGCGGCATCACGAAGAAGTAGAATCCGAGCCCGAGGACGAGGACGAGCCCCGCGATCCAGGCGGGCGCCCGCCAACCGCGCGAGTCGCTTTTCTTCACTGTCCGCCCCCGTCGGCCGCGCCCGCGACGCACGCGGCGGCCTCCGTCATCTGAACGCCCGCCCCCCCGGCGCGATGCACCGGCCGCGCCCCAGGCTCCCCGCGGCGCCCTGGGTCCGGGCGCTCATTATACCGCCGCCCACCCGGCCCGGCAAGCGCCAACCGCGCCGGGTGGCGTACGCTGCTGTATGCAGATTTGACGTAACGGTCCCTGTGGACGGAGGCATGAGGAGGGCGGGACGGGGGGAAAAGAAAAAGGTATCCTCTCCGGTTCAATCGACCAAGAAAGAAAGGAGAGGTTACCGTGCCACGCACAAGACACAGTGTAGTGGATTTCGCCCCTGAGACGCAAGATATCGGCGCCACGCCGCCGTGTCCGCGGCGCGGCCAACCGGAAACCGCGCACGCTCTTCGGGAACGGGTTGAGCTCCCGCGTGGATCGGGTATACTGCATGCCGGAAGGGGGATCGGGGTGGAGGAGATCGTCATCGACGGCTGCAACCTCGCCTACAAGGCGTTCGGCGGCGCGGGCGACCGGGAGCGCGAGGCGCTCACGCGCGCGCTTTCGGCGCGCTACTGCGCGAAGAGGATCCTCGTCACGCTCGTCTGGGACAGCGGCGCGGGCGGGGGCCTCGAGCAGGTGCTCCCCAATCTGAAGGTCCGCTTCGCGACGGATGCCGACGCCCACATACGCAGGATCGTCGAGGAATCGCCGCGCAGGGCCTCGATCACGGTCGTCACCGACGACCGCTCGGTCGGCGGCAGCGTCCGGTCGATGGGGGCCAAGCTCGTCCGGTCCAGCGATTTCGTGCGGCACTGGAAGGGGATGCGGCCGCCCGGGGCCCCCCCGCCTCCCCCCGCCTCCGACGCAAAACCCTCCTACGAGACCGAGGCGGAGAAGCGCCGCCTCCTCGGCGAGTGGGAAAAATAGAGCTAACGACTTCCCCCGAAGTGAGTTGCGGCGCACTCCGGAAAAATCCCCCCCAGGGCACACTTAAGTGTGCCCTGGGGCTGTGGATAACTTCAGGCCTCAGCCGGACCGTGAGCACGACCGTGTCCAGGGCGAGGGCGTCCTGCGGCGACGGCGCCCGCCCCGCCGGCATCAACCCCGCATAGACAGTCCACAGGCCCTTCGGCGTTCCGTCGGGCACCGGCAGATCGAGGATCCGGCCGAGGAACGACTCCGCGAGACCGGGGAGACCCTCGGCGTACGCCCGGATCCCCTCCCCCACCCCGCCGCCCGGCAACGCCGAATAGAAGATCCCGCCGGGGCCAGAGAGCACCACGTAGGCGTCGAACGGGATCCAGACCGGCCCGGGGATGTCGACGGCGGCGGTGAGGAGCAGCCGCTCGCCCACATACACCTGCGGGGATAGCCGGATCACGTCGGGCTCGCCCGTGCCGAAGAGCGGCTGCCAGGACGCGGCGATCTCGTCCCGCGCGGGCACCTCCGCGGACCGGGAAGAGGCGGGGTTGCGGATCGCGAGGAACCAGAATCCCTCTCCCGACCTGCCCGGGGCCTCGGCGTACCGGGAGACGGTTCCGTCCGGCGCGACCTCGTACACGGCGCGGTTGTTCGCGTCGGAGACAAAGACGGCCCCCGACCGATGCCACGCCACATCCTGCCCCCCGTCGAGGTTTTCGGCGACGACCGTTGCATCGCCGGCGTCGAGCTTCTGGTCGGCATCGCCCGCGGCGGCCTCGTCGAGGGCGGCGGCGGCGAACTTCATGAGCGTGAAGTCCCCCCGCCGGGGCGGGTAGTTCGCCTTGCCCCTGACATAGTACAGATTCCCCTCCTTGTCCACGTCGATCGGCCCGGAATAGGTCCCCTCGATCGAGACGACTTCGGTGGCGCTCTTCGTCTCAAGGTCGAGCCGCCATATCTTGTTTGTCGTCGCGGAAAAGTCGCCGGGGTTCGCGCTGATGTAGCAGCGCGTGGCGTCGATGAAGACGATGTCGTACGCCCCCTCGAGGCTTCCCTCCGCCGGGTCGATCACCGGAAATGTCTGTCCGTTCACGGGTCCGTGGTAGAGCGCATACCTGGACTGCGTGGTCACCGGGTCATAGGAGCTCTCCCCGAACAGCACACTCATGCCGTCGGGGCTCACGTCCACCGCGATGCCGAAGGTGGGCTCCTTGAACGCGTGCACCTTCTTCACCACAGCCGGATCCCCGTCCCCGTTCGCGTCGATGATGCCGAGATAGGCGTTTTTCACCATGGCGGGGTCGCTGTACATCCCGATCAGGTCCCCGTTCGGAAGGTAGTCGAAGCCGCCCGCGAAGTTCTGCACGAGCGACGCGTTCGCGTACACCGAGAGCGGCCCCTCGCCGCGCGCCGCTCCCGCAACGCACGCAACCGCCAGCGCCGCCGTGACGCAGATGGTGAATCTCATCCGTTCCTCCTTTTCGCGCCTCCCCGCGGCACGAAAAAAGCCGACTCCCCCAGGAGGGGTATCGGCCGTGGCACGCCCATGGCCTTCTTCCGCCCGAAGAAGTCGTCCCAAGAGGTCTCCTGGCTCGTGGCACCGTCGCGCGCCTGCCTTCCCGAGGCGGCAACCGGCGGGGTCGCTCCATTGCACCGTCGACCCTGCCGATCCACCGCGCCAGTGACAGGCGCTTCTTTGCATCGCCACTTACAGTTGCGGGGGCAGCAGCGGCTTCTCACCGCTTTCCCTCACCGTCTTCAAAGATCCGAACAGATTGTACCACGCGGCGCGCCGGTGTAAAAGGGAAAACGCCCCCGGCGGAGCCGGAACGGCGAACATCCCGCGCATCATCCTCTCGAACTCCCCGTCCCATTCGATAGATAGAATGTTCCTCGAAGTGCAGTTGACTCACTGGGTTCAACCTTCTTTCTGCCAGGAAAGCGGTTGTACCCGTTTGTCTGCGTCGCGGCGCTCTTGACAAGAACATCCCCTTGCCTCGCTCCCCCACCCCCTCGGGGGTGGGGAGAGGTGTCCTCTCCCTCGAAAGCCCACACTTCGGTTTAGATCCCCGGAACGGCGATCACGCCAAAAACGAGATTGACAGCCGATGCCGGACGGGGTACAGTGATGCGCTTCATCGGGGACAATGCACCCACGATGGGGCCTTTTTATTATCGACCCTCGGGACGGAGCGGAGTGTGCAACGATGGTTCAGGACCTTTTCGATCGAACGATACGCCGGTACGTGGTCCCGATCTCGGAGCTGCGGGAGGGGCCCGGTGACTGCTGCTACTTCTTCAGGAAAAACGGGAGTTTCGTCTTCTCGCAGGGCTACAGCCACCCGAAGGGCGGGCTCTACTGCAAGATCATCTACTTCCCCGCCAAGGACGGATGGATGGACATACACGGGCGCCGGTACGACACCACGATCAAGCGTGTCGTGGACGGGAGGCTCGAGCTCATCCCGCACGACCGGCAGCTCGCGCGCCACTTCGAGATCGACCCGACGCTCGACCCGAAGGCGCCGCTCCCCTGCTGGGCCGAGTACCACGTGCGGCTCCCCCTGAGCGACTTCACCGGCTACTTCGACCACCGGAAATCGCTCGTCCTCGCGATGGAGGACTACCCGAAGGTGCGTGAGGCGGTCGGGAAGGCGAGCGAGATCCTCGAGGTGCCGGTCGAGCGGCTCGGGGTCACCGGCTCCCTCTCGTTCGGGAGGCTCGAGGACCCGGTGGACGACGTCGATCTGTGCATCTACGGGACGGTCGCCCAGAACGAGGAGGTGATCGCGCGGATCCGGAGGTTCACGCAGGACCCCGCGCGGAAGGTGATCGAATTCGGAAAGTTCTGGCCGATGCGGTTCTACCACCGCGACATCATGATCTGCCCGTTCTTCGAATACCTCGACCGCGAGGAGGCGCCGCTCCGTGAATTCGGCGTCGAGATCCTCCGCGAGGGGGTGCGCGCCGAAGGGCGCGTCAAGGACGACACACACGGCATCTACATGCCGGTGCTGCTCACGCTCGAGCGGGTGACGATCGACGGCGAACCCCACGGCGACCTCCCGCTGATCATCTACGACGGTTCCCTGCGCGGGGAGTTCTGCCTCGGCGACCGCCTCGCGATGGACGGCGTGCGCCTCGTCAAGGTGCGGGAGCGGGGCAAGGCGTTCCCCGCCCTGCTGGTGACCGTCAGCACCCAGATCAAAAAGGCCCCCGGGGCGACCGCCTGAGAAGCGGGGGATTCGAACCGAATGCAGGACAGATTCCAGTCGACGATCGAACGGTACCTGCTCCCGATGGAGCGGTTCGAGCGCGTGGTCGACTCGACCTATTTCCTCAGGAAGAACCTGAGCCTCGCCTTCGCCCAGGGCTACTGGCATCCGCCCGGCAAGTTCCTCGGCAAGCTCATCAACCACCCCGACCCGCAGGGGGCGTTTGAGATCTTCGGGCGGCGGTACACCAACACCACCAAGAGGTTCGCGGGGAAGGACCTCGAGCTCATCCCGATCGACCGGCAGCTCGAGCTCCACTACCTCGCCGAGCCCGCCCTGCGGAACCGCGAGGGGATCCCCCCGTTCGGCGACTACCATGTCCTCTTCTCTCTCGACGACTGCGCCGGCTGGTTCGACCACCGGCACTCGCTCGAGGTGGCGATGGGCCTCCACCCGTGGCTCGCGCCGAAGATCAGCCGCCTCGCCGACTTTTTCGAACTCCCTCCCGAGCGGCTCGGCGTGACCGGCTCGCTTGCCTACGGGCGGATGGACGACGAGCACGAGGATATCGACCTCGCCATACACGCGAGCGTCGAGGAGCACCGCCGCATCGTGAAGAAGATCGATGGATGGCTTCGCGAGCCGGCGCACCGGGTCTACGAGTTCGACCGGTCCTGGCCGATGCGCTTCTGGTACGAGGGGACGCTGATCTGCCCGTTCTTCATCTACGGCGTGCCCGGGGAGGCGCCGCTCGCCGATTTCTCGATGGAGGTCGTCAAGGAGGAGGTCGCCTTCCGCGGGCGCGTCGAGGACGAGCGCCACGCGATCTTCCTCCCGGTCGTCGTCGGGCTGCGGGCGTCGGTCGACGGCGCCCCGCCCGAGGCGCTTCCCCTCGTCGTCTACGACAGCTCCGTGCGCGGCGAGTACCGGGAAGGAAACCGCCTCGAGGGGCGGGCGCGGCTCGTGACGATCCGGGCCGCGGCGGAGACGTACCGCGCGCTGCTGGTCACCAACGGCATCGCGATCTCCCGGGACCCCACCGGGGCCGCGGCGGGGGTGCGGCGGTGATGCGCGGGAGCGGGATGGACGACCGGAGGAGGAAGGTGGAAAAGGCGTACCCGGGCTTCTGGAAGACGATCGACAAATACCTGACCCCGATGGAGGAGTTGGACGCCAATATCTGGGACTCGACCTACTTCATGCGCCGCGACGACAGCCTCGTCTTCTGCGAGGGGTACTGCCACCCGCGCGGGGCGCTCTACGGCAAGATCATCTACCACCCCGACGAGCAGGGGCAGATCAGCATCCACGGGCGCCCGTACGAGTGCATCACGAAGAAGCTCGTGAACGACGAGATGATCTACATCACGCACCCGGCGCAGATCGAGCGCCAGTGCGAGATCGATCCGACGCTCGCCAAGGCCCGCCCCGCCTACGCCGAGTACGAGCTCGAGTTCGGGATGGACCAGTTCATCGGCCATTTCAACTGCCGCAGGTCGCTCCGCACGGCGATGACGCGGTACCCGCGCATCAAGCAGGCGGCCGAGCAGGTCTCCGGCATCCTCGATATCCCGATCGAGCGGATGGGGGCGACCGGCTCGCTCGCCTACGGCGTCTACGACCCCAACGACGAGGACTTCGACGTGGTCTTCTTCGGGACCGTCGAGGAGAACCGGCGCGTGGTCCGGAATATCTACGAGGTGACCCGCGATCCCGCCAAGCAGGTGATCGAGTTCGGCAAGCTCTGGCCGATGCGCTTCCACCACCACGGGGTGCTGGTCTGCCCGTTCTTCGTCTACGCCGACTGGAGCGAGGTGCCGCTCAAGGGGTTCACCATCGAGGTGCTCAAGGAGACGATCTACGCCACCGGGCGCGTCTGCGAGGATACGCACGCGATCTACATGCCGTCGGTCGTGCAGCTCGACGAGGTCGTGATCGACCGCGAGAAACGCCCGCCGGTGCCGCTCATCATCTACGACGGGGCGATGCGCGGCGACCTTCGGCAGGGCGACCGGGTCCGCTGCCACGGGATGCTCGTCCGCGTGACGCAGGGGCGCGAGGAGTTCGACGCCTTGCTGGTCAACCTCTACAACCAGCTCCAGAAGCTCTGCTGAGCCTTCGCCCCTCGCGCCGGCGTGCGGCCGGCGCCGCGCCCGGGTCTCTCGCCGTTGTGCAGGGCGTCTGGAACGCCCCCGGGGACCGGAGCTTTCGATGACCGTTCTCCTCGCCGCCCTCGTCGTCGCCGCCGTCGCGCCGCGCCCCGCGCCCGGCAACGCCTCCCTGCACGGCCCGGACGCCTTCGTCGAAAGGCGGGCGGCGATGGTCTCCGCGCAGCTCGCCGGGCGCGACATATCCGATCCCCGCGTGCTCGCGGCGATGGGCAGGGTCCCCCGGCACCTGTTCGTCCCCTCCGGCCTCGCCTGGCGGGCCTACGACGACGGCCCCCTCCCCATCGGCGCCGGGCAGACCATCTCGCAGCCGTACATCGTGGCCCTCATGACCCAGCTCCTCGGCCTGAAGGGGCCGGGGGCGCGGGTGCTCGAGGTCGGGACGGGCTCGGGGTACCAGGCGGCGGTCCTCGCGGAGCTCGGGGCGGAGGTCTTCTCCGTCGAGATCGTCGCCTCCCTCGCCGACAGCGCCGCCGCACGCCTCGCGAAACTCGGCTACGGAACGGTGCGCGTGAAGCGGGGGGACGGCTACCTCGGCTGGCCCGAGCACGCCCCCTACGACGGGATCCTCGTCACCGCCGCGTGCCCGGAGGTGCCGCCCCCGCTCGTCGACCAGCTCGCGGAGGGGGGGAGGATGGTCCTGCCGGTGGAGCGCCGGCACTACGCGGAGGACCTCGTGCTCGTCGAGAAGAAAGGCGGCGCGACGACCCGCCGCCGCATCATCCCGGTGGCCTTCGTGCCGCTGACGGGAAGCCGGGGGCGGTAGGCCGGTCCATCGGCGGCGAACGGAGGCCGAACCCGCGAATGAAGGGGCCCTTGCCCCGTTCCGCGGGACCGGCTACAATGGCGCCTTGAACCAGAGGAGGAGACGATGAGAACCCTGTCCGTGCTGCTGGCGATCCTGTGCGCGGCGCCGCTTTGCGCCGCCGGCGAGGTGGATCAGGTCGAACCCGGCGTCCCCGCGGAAGCCGCGGCGGTGAGGGCCGACGAGCCGGCGGAAACGCCCCCCGTCGCGCCCGAAGAACCGTATTCGCGGCAGGTCGGCCTGAAACTCAAACGCGGCGTCGTGAACGTGCTGCGCGCGGGGACCGAGATCTACGTCCAGCCGATGGCGGCCGCGCAGGCGAGCGGGAGGAGCATCTCGATGCTCTGGCCCGGCATCGGCGAAGCGTGCGGGATGTTCATGACGAGGCTCTTCGGCGGCATCATCGAAGCCGCCACCTGCGCCGTCCCGATCCCGAACGGCTGGCAGCCGCTTCTCGACGAGTGAGGTTCGACGGCTCCTCGCCCGGGGGCATACGCCGAACCTCTCGGCGGCCGCGTGCCGTCCTCTGTGCGGAATCCCCTCCCGCCCCGTGTGTGTGAATCGTACGTGCCGACAGGCGCGATCTGCGGAGGCGGGGGCCCCTCTCCGGATCCCGGCGCAGCGCACAAAACCCTTGTCCCCGTTTCCCGACCGCCCGAACAGATCCCCATCGGCAGCTCCCTCGCCGGCGCGGGCTGCGGAGACGTCCTCTCCCGAAGCGTCCGCACTCCTCTGATTGGACCCTGCCTGCGAAATTCCATGAAGAGAATGGCGTTTCGTCCTCTCTTCTCCGCAATGCGCCCGATTATGCGTTCCCGGGTCGCACCATGCGCCTATCGATCAGAAACACTGGAGCTTGAGCGCACCTCCCGAAGCGATTGACTCAGCACAAAACATAAGGTATGCCCCACAGCCCCATTTCCAGAAGGGGCAATCTGGGAATAATCCGAACTATCCGTCCACTGCAGGCGTGTTACGCTCCACCGGACTGAAGGCGGAATCGGCGAATATCGTTATCCCAAGTTGAGGAATATCGGCATAAGTATTGCATTCCGTACTATTATCGTGTAAACTTATATATAGGAGGGCTCATGGAATGGAGCCGAGACTGGAGTTTACACCCGAGCTCGAGCAGGAGATCAGGAACGAACTTCGCAGGGGGATGTTCCAGACGGCGATCTTCCTGACGATCCGACAGATGAGGGACACCTACAACCTCAGTCTTCGGAACTACCACAGGAGCTACGCCGTGGCGCAGGCCATCCTCCAGAAGCGGTTCCCCGAGTATTACCCGCAGCTTCGCCTGTTCATCTGATCTCCCGCCCGCCCCCCCGGGGCGCCCGTCCCGCGACTGCGGTACCGGCATCTCCCGCACGCCTCGAACGCCGGCGCAGCCGCCCGTTTCGTGCGCGAATCCGCGGCACGGGCCACGTGCGGGCGCCGCTGCAGGCGCGCCGGGGCCTCCGACCTGCTATACTACCCACGCCATGAGCGATTCCCCCGAGATCGCGGAATACCTCTCCCCGTCCGCGGCCCTCCTCATCAGGGAGGCCGTCGCCGGGGCGGGGGGGAACGAGGTCTTCTTCCTCGGGAAGACAGGCCCGGAACTCCTCGTCGAGCAGGCCGCCGTGCTCGCCCGGGGCGACGGCGAGAGCGTGCCCGCCATCCTCAGGAAGGTCGCCGCGGGCGACGTCGTGGTCCACAACCACCCCGACGGCCTGCTCCTCCCTTCCAAGGCGGACCTCGCCATCGCCGCCGAGGTCGGAAACCGCGGGGCGGGCTTCTACATCGTGGACAACAAGGTCGAGCGCATCTACGCCGTCGTGGAGCCCTCGCCGAAGGAGGAGCGGGCGCCGCTCGACTTCGCGCAGCTGCGCCGCTACGTCGTTCCCGGCGGGCCGGTCTCGACGGCGCTGCGGGACTACGAGTACCGCCTCGAGCAGGCGCAGATGATGGAGCAGGTGGCGTCCGCCTTCAACGAGGACCGGATCGCCCTCATCGAGGCGGGCACGGGGACCGGAAAGTCGCTCGCCTACCTGATCCCCGCCATCTCGTGGTGCCTGGCGAACAGGGAACGCGTCGTCGTCTCCACCAACACCATCAACCTTCAGGAGCAGCTCATCGGCAAGGATCTGCCGCTCCTCCAGAACCTGGAGGGGCTCGGCTGCCGGGCGGTGCTCGTCAAGGGGCGGGGCAACTACCTCTGCCTGCGGAAGCTCGCCGCCGCCCGGGAGGAGGGGCAGCTCCTCCCCGGGCTGGAGGAGGAGGGGGAGGTGGAGGAGCTGCTCCGCTGGGCGCGCAGGACGGCGGAGGGGAGCCTCGCGGACCTGAGCTTCATCCCCCGCCCCGAGACATGGGAGAAGGTCTGCGCGGAGGCGGACCAGTGCCTGCGGATCCACTGCCCCCACTACGCAGACTGCTTCTTCTACAAGGCCCGGCGCCAGGCGTCGTCCGCGGACCTGCTCGTGGTCAACCACCACCTCCTGATGGCGGACCTCGCCGTGCGCAGCCGGACGGAGGGCTACGACGGGCCCGCCGTGCTCCCGCGCTTCCACCGGATCATCGTCGACGAGGCGCAGCACCTCGAGGAGGTGGCCACCGAGTACCTCGGCTTCAAGGTCTCGAAGTTCGGTTTCCTGAAGCTGCTCCGGCGCCTCCAGAGCGGGAAGGAGGGCGCGCGCGGACTGTTGCCGTTCATCGCCGCCAGGATCGCGGCGGGCGCGGGGAGGGCGGGGGCGGACGGCGCGGGCGAAGCGCTCGAGCTGATCGCCTCGACCGTCATCCCGGCCCGGCACGCGGTCGAGTCGCACCTCGACAGCGCCCTCGGGCGGATCGCCCTCGAGCTGCCCGCGGAGACGGGCGGGGAGGCGGGATCGGGAAGCGGCGCCCGCCGCTCCGCCGGCAACGCCCCGCCGGGCGGGAGGACGCTGAGGGTCACGGCGGAGGTGTACGGCTCCGCGTTCTGGAGCGGCACGCTCCTCCCGGTCCTCAAGGAGCTCGGGGAGGTACTCGCCTCGTTCTCGGCGAATCTGAAGGAGCTCGGCGCGCTCCTCGCGCGCCTCCCCGACACGCTCCGGAAACCGCTCGAGGCGGCCTGCGTCGAACTGGCAGCGATGCGGGGCCGCCTCGCGCAGTACCTCGACGCGCTCGCCTTCTTCGTAAGGAGGAGGAGACGCACTGCCGCTGGTTCGAGCTCTCCCGCGGGAGACGGGGGGAGCGTCTGAGCTTCTGCGCCGCGCCGATCGACGTGGCGGAGGGGATGCGAAAGTCGGTCTACGATCGGTTCGGGACGGTCGTGATGACCTCCGCGACGCTCGCGGCGGCGGGGAGCTTCGACTACTTCCGCGCACGCGTCGGGCTCGGCGGCTACGGCGGGGAGCGGCTGGTCTGCACCGTGCTCCCGTCCCCGTTCGACTTCAAGAGACAGGCGTTCGTCGCCGCGCCGCGCGGGATCGCCGAGCCGGACAGCGGGGGGTTCGAGGAGATGCTGGAGCAGATCGTCGCCGCGGCGACGCACATAAGCCGGGGCCGGGCCTTCGTCCTCTTCACCTCGTACCGGCTCCTCGACCGGCTGTACGGGCGGCTCGAGGCGCGCCTCTCGAAGCTGGGGCTCACGGCGCTCAGGCAGGGGAAGGAAAACCGGACCGCCCTCCTCAACCGCTTCCGGAGAGAGCAGGGGGCCGTGCTCTTCGCCACGGACAGCTTCTGGGAGGGCGTGGACGTGAAGGGGGAGGCGCTCCAGTGCGTCATCCTCACCCGCCTCCCGTTCAGGGTGCCGAGCGAGCCGATACAGCAGGCGCGGATGGAGGCGATCGAGGCCGCGGGGGGCGATCCGTTTTTCGACTACAGCGTCCCGCAGGCGGTGATCAAGTTCCGCCAGGGCTTCGGACGCCTGATCCGCCACCGGGACGACGCCGGCGCGATCCTCATCCTCGACGCCCGCGTCCACACCCGGCGGTACGGGCGCCTCTTCATCTCCTCGCTGCCCGAGGTCTCCCTCTGCACCCGCGACGCGGCGGCGATGCTCGTGGAGATGGACC
>MTKZ01006801.1_pt1 | contig 44325 bp, 36 predicted proteins | sample 1042781 | NCBI WGS metagenome assembly MTKZ01 (sample SAMN06212207, study PRJNA360539) | anaerobic digester metagenome | biome: Wastewater treatment plant; material: sludge; isolation source: anaerobic digester fed with sludge from wastewater treatment plant | place: Denmark: WWTP Viborg ...
TGAAGCTCATTGTGGAACAGGCTGGCAGATGCAAGAAAATAGTAGGAGGACTGCTCAATTTCGCCAGGAAAAGCCAGGTTAACCATCAGCTGGTAAACATAAAGGAACTGGTGACACACAGTCTTGAAAGTGTCATTGTACCCGAGAATGTAACCGTTAAGTTAGCTGATCAGGCTACTGATCCTGATGCAATGCTGGATTCCGAACAGATGATACAGGTTCTGTCAAACCTTATAAAGAATGCCCTCGATGCAATGCCTGGAGGAGGCGAAATAAGTATCCTCCTGGAAGATACTCTCAGTGATGTCACAATTACAGTCGGAGATTCCGGGACGGGAATAAAGGAAGAGGACAGAGTGAAGATATTTGAGCCATTCTATACCACTAAAGGACTCGGACACGGAACAGGGCTCGGTCTGGCTACAACTTATGGCATCGTTAAAATGCATAAGGGTCAGATCACAGTCGAATCAAATACAGATCCGGCAAAGGGTCCGACGGGAACCAGGTTCAGAATTGTGTTGCCAAGGAAGAAGGAGTGATGGGCGATGAGATTCCATGACTGCATGACCGCATGACTGCAAGACTGTATGACAATAAAACGAAAATAACGACATGTTAAAAAGTGATTTCACGATTCTTATAGCTGATGATGATCCGGATTATCTTTTTCAGACAGTATTCAATCTGAACAAGGCGGGTTATAAAACAATTACTGCGGAGAGCCAGGCGGAAGCTGAAGCTATTATATCCCGCTTCAGGCCCGATCTGGCTATCTTTGATCTGATGATGGAAAGTGACGACAGTGGATTTATATTATGTTACAAGATACGGAAAAAGTATCCCGATGTTCCGGTGATACTTGCCACTGCAGTCTCGCGCGAAACGGGAATGTCCTTCAGTATTGATACGGAAAAGGAGAGATCATGGATCAGAGCTGACCGTTATCTTGAAAAAGGTATCAGGGCGGAACAGCTCGATCAGGAAATAATGAAACTATTAAAAATCTGAAAAATGGCAGTCTTAAGAGTACTTGTAATTGATGATGAACCAGGCATAAGGTCAGGCGTTGCAAGGATACTAAGAGATTTTCATGTCACTTATCCGTTCATGGATGAGGATTATACCTTTGAACTTATTGAAGCACCGACAGGAGAGGAAGGGATAGAAAAAATTGAAAATGAAAAGCCCGATATAATCCTGCTTGACAATAAATTACCCGGAATTCAGGGTGTCGAGGTGCTGGAGTACATCCATTCAAAGAAATATGATATTGTTGTCGCGATGATAACATCTTATGCTTCATTGGATGTCGCTATCCGGGCTACACGTGACGGAGCAACTGATTTTATCCCTAAACCATTTACCCCCCAGGAGCTTAAATCCAGTATTGAAAATATAACCAAGCAGTTATACCTGCGGAGGATTACGCGCCGCCTCACTATCGAGGGAAAACAGGTGAGATATCAGTTCCTTTCGGTTCTGTCTCATGAGCTGAAGGCTCCCCTTAATGCAATTGAAGGGTACCTGAGAATGATGCAGGGAAAAGATGCAGGTGACAGGATTGATGATTATGCCGATCAGATAGACAGATCACTGCAAAGGATACAGGGAATGAGGAACCTGATAATGGATCTCCTCGATTTTACCAAAATAAGACTTGAAAGGAAAGAAGGAAATATCCGTCCTGTCGACCTTGCAGAAGTGGCAAGGAATGCAATGGTCACCGTTCAGCCATATGCGATCCAGATGGAGGTGAGCCTTAATCTGGTCACAAAATCAGATGTGATAATAAAGGCCGATCCGGCTGATATGGAGATCATCTTCAATAATCTCGTATCAAATTCCGTAAAATACAACAGGGTGGGAGGAAAGGCAGAAATAATTATCGATTCAACAGATAATGAGGTGGTTATTAATTTTACTGATACAGGAATCGGCATAAGGAAAGAAGATATCGGTAATCTGTTCACGGAATTCGGCAGGATTAAAAATGATAAAACCAGGAATATTACCGGAAGCGGCCTCGGTCTGTCGATAGTAAAAAAAGTAGTCCAGCTTTATTTCGGCACAATCTCCGTGGAAAGCACTCCGGATGTTGGCACTGTATTCACTGTCAGGATCCCGAAAGGTCCGTCAAATATAATCTGATAAATTATTATGAATTTACCCGGAAAAACAGTTGAGAGGCTGAGTGAATACCGCAGAACACTTCTGGGCTGTCTTGCTGAAAAGAAAAATTATATCTTTTCCCATGATCTTGCTTCACGCCTGCACATAACAGCCGTTCAGGTAAGGCGTGATCTGATGCTGATTGGCTATTCTTCGGTGCAACGTAAAGGCTACGATGTAAAAGAACTGATAGAAACAATAGGATCAATAATTGATTCTGAGGTGAGCATGAATGTAGCAATTATTGGTATGGGTAACTTTGGGAGGGCAGTTGCCGGCTATTTCAAGGGTAAAAGATCAAAGCTCAACCTTGTAGCATCATTCGATACGGATACCCAGAAAATAGGTAAAGTAATTTCGGGTGTAAGGTGCTATCCCTTGAGTGAAATGGAAGCAATGATCAGGGATATGGATATCAGGATTGCGATAATCACGGTACCTCCCGATTATGCCAGGGAGATCGCCGGTGAAGCTGTACGTTACGGAATTAAGGGCATACTTAACTTCACCACTGTACCCCTTAATGTCCCGTCGTGGGTCTTCCTCGAAGAATATGATATGATCACTTCGATTGAAAAAGTGGCTTATTTCGTCAAGGAAAATGTTGTGTAGTACTTGCTGATAATGAGGATTTTCAAAGGATTTGATGAAGTGAACGGGATAAGGAACCCGGTTGTAACTACCGGTTCGTTCGATGGTGTTCATATTGGTCATAAAACCATCCTTAACCGGCTTAAGATGCTCGCTGAAAAATATAACGGTGAGTCGGTCCTTATAACATTTCATCCGCATCCCAGGAAAGTCCTCTACCCCGATACGGCAGGAAAAAATCTGAGGCTGATAAATTCCCAGGAGGAGAAGCTTGAACTGCTAAGAAAAGCAGGACTTGATAATGTGATTATAGTTGAATTCACCAGAGAGTTCTCAAGGGTCACGAGTGAACAGTTCGTAAGCGAATATCTGTGCAAAATATTAAAATCAAGGGTTATAGTTGTCGGATTCAACCATCATTTCGGCTTTAACCAGGAGGGGGATTATAAACATCTCTGGAACTGGAGGCAGAAATATAATTTTGAAGCCGAGGAGATACCGGAACAGGAGGTTCAGCACGAAACTGTCAGTTCAACTAAGATACGTAAAGCCATCAGTGAAGGTTACATCCAGAGAGCCAACGCATATCTCGATCATTATTACCTTATCATAGGGATCCCGGAAGGCTGCTTACTTCATGATGCCCCCTTTCTGAAGGGATTTTTGTGTCTGCCGGTTACCGAAGGATCCAAGCTGTTGCCATCACCGGGTATTTATGCAGTATCCGTAATCACCGGAGAGACCGGCTCCAAGGCAATGGCGCTGATTTTTCAGAAACCCGGGGAACAATCAGGTGTAATGCTCAGCATTTTTGAAAATCAGGAATTTTTTACCGGGGAAAAATGCTCGGTTCTCTTCCATAAAAAAATCCATGGTGAAGTACTGCTTTCCGATCCGGGAGTTGGATCCCGTATCGATATGGCAAAGAATGAAATCTCCGACCTGATCTTCTGAACTGCCACTTTGTGCCCTATAACCATTAACTTACGGAATATTTTAGTAAATATAACTACTGTAATTACCTGAAATATAAGTAAATAAGTTTCCCCTCCTTAAAGAAAAGGAGGGGAAACTTTTGTCTCGAAAACTCCTTAAGTTGAGAGCCATGCTCTGTGCCTCCGCTCATTCTGGCCTGTTTTACCACTGTGCCTCTTCACCGTTGCGCCTCTGCGCTTTTTACAACAACTGCCCGAAGAAAACCGCATTCAGGAAGATCTTATTTGTACCATACCAGACAGCCCTGAAGTTTGTATTGTCAAATATTGAAATGATCCTGCTCCGGTGGACTGATACAAAAGCAGTCCCTTTCAGCCTGTCCGAGTTTTCTTTTGTACAGTAGCCGCTCAAAAGGGGATCGGCAGTATAGACAGCAGGATTACTATAAATATCTGCAGTCCTGTTTGCTGCAGAAGTCCCTGACTTGAAGACAGGCAGGATATTTCTAGTATACCCGTAACAAAGCGGATGTGTAAGATCGAGCCTGACCGAAAAGATCGATCCGGGGATCTGTCTGGCCTGGGTATTGACTGAACGTTCTGCAAAAATCCCCTCTTTCAGTAAGGAACCTGCAGCAGCGACAAAATCAATTTCTGCAAGTTTGTTCCTTACCAGCCAGCTATTGCCACCTTTGTAAGCGATTATTGTTCCGCCCTGTCTGTTCCAGGTTTTAATATTTTCGACAGCCACAGGGCTCAGATCAGGTGATCCTGCAACGATAAGTACATTATACCTGCTGAGATTTATATTCCCAAACCTTTGAGCTGTGATCAAAGTGACCGGTATATTGAAACGTGTATCGAACATATGCCATATTTCGCCGGCATCTGAACTGCTTATTCCGTCACCGGCGATCATTGCAACCGAGGGTTGTTCTAAAACAGCAAAATTACCGCTACCCAGATCCATGCCTGATTCAGTGAATCCGGTTCTGACAGCGTAGACTGTGAGACCACATTTTTCTGTAACTGATCCGATAAGCTTCCTTAGCTCATCTCCTTTAACAGGCTGATCGTTTGAGTGTATCATGATAGTCCCATAGGAAAAGACGTGATTGAGATCGCTGTTCCTGAAAGAGAATTTCCCCATTGAGACACGGGTCCTCAGTCCGGCTTTCTGTAACTCATAAAGAGCTTTGGGAGCAAGATATTCATTCCACTCAAACAGGTAGGCATAGGGATCCTGTGGTCCGGTAACTTTACCTTCTGCAACCGGCGGTGCAAGGATTTCCTCACCCTGCAGTCCGTCCAGCTCCCGGGACATATTCAGTGCCGAATACTGAATGTTGAACGACATTGGCAGAACCCATGTTGAAATATCATAGAAAGTGCTGTCTGTAAAATCTTTAACCGGATCAAAAAGACTTCTTGCGAAGCGGTATTCATCCTGCCGCAGCGGTACAAGATAACTGTTCTCAGCCTTATAATTTATGCCATCCCTCGTAATATCCTTTGCCGTCCTGTATATTTTTATCCGGTGACCTTTAAGCACTCTTATAAATTCTGCAAGCCTTCCTTTATCATCAGGTTCCGTAAAAACATAAGCTTTTACGGGATGCTTATCAGCAAGTGCCCGGGCATCCCTGTAGAAATTTCTGTGGTTCTCAAGAAGCTTTTCTCTCATAGCCACTCCGGCTTCAAGTGTTGACAGCGATACTGTAAACTGGTTGCGGATTGCAAAGGGGAAGGACAAGAGCATATTCGGAGTCTCTTTCAGATGCCCTTTTACACCGGCCTGTTCGAAAAGAATACCTACAGATCCATGTATATCAGGGTAGGATGATCCTTTTCCTACATAGAAGTCATCATAACTTTCTTCAGTAAAATAGAGGCTGCCGATTGAATTGAGATATTTCTCGTGGTATTTCCCTATTTCTGCTGTAAGATCCTGGTTATCTGCAGGTGTAAGAGGGTTATTCCTGCTCTGTATACCCGGCTGATAGAAAAATGTAGCATTAGCACCCTGCTCATGGTGATCAGTATTTATATTCGGTCTCCACCTGTAGAACGCCTCCACACGGCCCCTGGATTCAGGATGCTGAAGCATCAGATAATCCCTGTTGAGGTCGAACCAGTAGTGGTTCGTTCTTCCTCCCGGCCATGGTTCGCTGAATTCCCAGGAATTGGGATCAGGATTGTTGTTAAGGCTTCTTGTGAAATTAACCCATGTCGAATGACGCTGCATCCCGTCTGGGTTCAGTGCAGGATCGATAAGAATGACGGCGTTTTTCAGGAGTTCATCAGTTTTGGTTCCTTCACCTGCTGTAAGGTAATATGCCACGAGTACCGAAGCATTCTGCGCACTTGATTCATTTCCATGAATCCCGTAACCAAGCTTGATAAACACAGGCATATCTTTTAAGTCAATACCGGCGGAGACCGAAGGATCCGAGAGTTCCAGGTGCCGGATCCGGAGTTGCTCAAGGTTCCTGATATTTTCAGGTGAGCTGATTATCAGATGACCCAGAGGACGGCCTTCATAACTCCTGCCATATTCCTCCCATATTGCCCTGTCGGAGATCCGGGCCAGCTCAAGCATGTAATTATAAAGCTTGTCATGGGTAAGATGCCATTCCCCAACCTCGTGTCCAAAGAATTTTGCAGGAGCAGTAATTTCCTTATTATACCTTATATCATCCGGTAAATAATAATCTGATTTTATCTGCGAGGACATCATCTGGCTCAACAGAATAGCCGATATTAATGCAATAATATTCTTCATTACCTGCAGGTTTGTTTAAGTACCACAATATAAATGAAAATATATATCAGTATACCGGATAGATCCGGGTTTCTTTTTCACAGAGTTTCTCCGAAATCCTTTTTATAAGCTTCTGCAAGCTTTTCGGGCCAGTCACTGACCGCTTCAAGCCTGCCTGTAAAGAACCTGAGAACAGGAGGTTCTTCAACAAATCTTAAACCGCCGACCAGTTTCCTGTTCTGATACAGCCAGTTAAGTCTGTCAATCGCATATTCTACCTGTGAGAGGGTAAATACTCTTCGCGGTACCGCAAGTCTTAATAGTTCAAGATCTGAAAAAATATCATTTCCTTTTTCATCCCGATTGCTGCTTATGGTTCCCCGTTCCATACCTCTGATCCCCGAAACAATATAGAATGCTGCGACAAGTGATCCGGCCAGGTATTCTGATTGAGGAATATGTGAAAGGAACTGTGTTGCATCAATGTGGCATCCCAGGGCACCGCCGGGACTGACGACAGGTATACCGAGTTTTTCAAGCTCCTGTACCATATAATTAATGAATGCCGGTGATTGCCCCACAACATTTTCATCAACAGTTTCAAGAAGTCCCTGTGCCATTGCCTCAATCTCGCGGATCGAGATACCTCCATATGTCAGAAATCCTTCATAGAGGGGAATAAGATATTTCATTTTCGTATAAAGCTCTTCGGAATTTGTACAGATTGCACCACCTCTTGATGAGCTGACTTTTCTCCCGGAGAAATAAACAATATCGGCAAGATCGCACATCTGGAGAAGGATTGAAGCAAGGGACTGATCTTCATACCCGGGTTCACGTTTCTTTATAAAATAAGCATTTTCTCCTATAAGGCTGGCATCCATTACAATTATAAGATTGTACTTGTCGGCTATCTTTCTTACTTCTTTCATATTTGCAAGTGAGAAAGGCTGGCCGCCGATAAGGTTCGTTGAGGCTTCCATCCTTATAAAAGGAATGTTTTGAGGACCTGATTCAATAATTATTTTTTCAAGCTGCACGGGATCGAGATTTCCTTTAAAAGGATGAGAGCTTTTTATTTTCATTGCTTCCGAACCGAAAAGTTCAAAGATCTTTCCCCCGTTAAGTTCAATATGGGCGCGTGTGGTTGTGAAATGATAATTCATCGGGATCACAGATCCTTCCTTAATGAACACTTTTGAAATAATATTTTCAGCGGCTCTTCCCTGATGTGCCGGCAGAACAAATTTCTTTCCGAATATCTGCAACACACTTTTTTCAAATTTCTTAAAGCTCATCGAGCCGGCATAGGCATCATCGGCTACGAACATTTTTGAGATCTGATTATCGCTCATCGCGTTGGTCCCGCTGTCCGTCAGCATATCAAGGAATACATCACCGCTGCTCAGCAGGAAGGAATTAAAACCTGCTGCTTTTATCGCATCCACCCTCTTGTTTACAGGCAGGAGATTAAGCGATTGGACTATACGTACTTTATGCATCTCAAGTGGGATCTGTTTTCTGGTAAAGAATTTTACCGCTCCGTTTTTCTGATTTTTGTCCATATTTTGTCTGTTATAATATTAAAAAAAAAAGGCTTACCTCTTTTTTGGCAAGCCTCATATTCATGAATTTATGGTTTGTTACACATATTTCACAGGACTGCCTGACCTGCAATTGCAATAATAACAATAATAGATTCCAATATTTAATTTTATTATCGTCATTTCTTGAAATTTGATTCCAAACGTAATGTAATTTCAGAAAAAATCAAAGATTCATCATGAAAAAGTTAAAGAAAATTTTAGTGACTGCTTCCGGCGGGGAATGATAATGATCTTAATACTTAATTTTACTGATATTTTTTTACTATATTGCTTTTGTTAATTCGGGGTATGATTTTTTCAGAGAATTTTATTTCAGAGGTTTATTTATATCTGAGAGCTCAAAATGTGAGTTATCTGAAGCGTTTTGCAGGCTTATGAAGTCTTAAGCCTTTAAGGAATATTCAGTCTTAATCTGGTCTAAACCATCTTTTGAGAAATGATAAATGATAAATGAAAAGCTGATAAATCCCTCCGGTATAGTTGTGATCGGGGGATCGGATGATCTTTACAAGCCGGGAGGGAAAATCCTCAAGAATTTAATTGACGGTAATTATGCCGGCAATCTGTATGTTGTGAATCCGGGTCACGATATGATCCAGGGTCTGAAATCATATCGTGATATCAATGATTTGCCTCAGGTCGATCTTGCGATCCTTGCTGTTCAGGCAAAGCATTGTCTGCCGGCTGTAGATATATTGATAAGAGAAAAAGGTACCAGGGCTTGTATTATTATTTCAGCGGGGTTCAGTGAATCGGGTGAGGAGGGAAGAATGTTCGAAACATTAATTGCTGACAGGATAAGTGAATGCGGAGGATCTCTTATCGGCCCGAATTGTATAGGTGTGATCACCCGGAATTATAACGGAGTTTTCACCACTCCTGTTCCCAGACTGAGCGACCGGGGCTGTGATTTTGTTTCGGGTTCGGGAGCCACTGCTGTTTTTATATTTGAGTCCGCAATCCCCAAAGGTGTGACCTTTACAAGTTTTTTTTCAGTGGGAAACAGCGCCCAGACGGGTGTTGAGGAGGTACTTGAATACTGGGACAACAATTTCGATCCGGGACTAAGTTCTCCTATAAAGCTGATATATGTTGAAGAGATAAGAGATCCCGATAAAATGCTTCATCATGCGTCATCGCTGATAAGGAAAGGTTGCAGGATAGCTGCAATAAAGTCAGGGACCAGTGAAGCGGGAATGAGGGCAGCATCTTCCCATACCGGAGCCCTTGCCTCCTCCGATTCTGCAGTGGAGGCGTTGTTCAGAAAAGCAGGTATTGTACGGTGTGCCGGAAGGGAGGAGCTTACAACTGTTGCATCTGTTTTTTCCCATAAGCATCTCAAGGGAAGGAATATTGCCATCATTACTCATGCAGGGGGGCCGGCGATAATGCTTACCGATGCTCTTTCTGCTGGGGGAATGTCAATACCCCGGATCACCGGTGAACATCATGATAACCTGCTGGCAATGATGAATCCGGGTGCTTCGGCGAATAATCCGATCGATATGATCGCAACTGCCACCGATGAACAGCTTGATAAAATAATTGATTATGTCGACAGACGGATGCCTGAAATTGATGGAATGATAGTAATATTCGGCAGCAACGGACTGAATGACATGGCTGTGATTTATGATCTTCTTCACAGGAAGATTGAAGAATGCAGTAAACCGCTTTTCCCAATTTTACCATCAATATCAAGCTCATACAACGAACTCGAATATTTCCTGGGGAAAGGACATGTCAACTTTCCCGACGAGGTTGTACTTGGAAGGGCTTTGACAAAAATATCAAACACACCTTTCCCTGCTGAAGAAAAGATCTTCCTTAAGGATATTGATGTGCCGCTGATCCGGACCATCATAGATAAATCATCCTCAGGTTATCTGGATCCGGATGTAATCCAGCAGCTTCTGAGGGCCGCAAACATCCCCCTTGTTAAAGAAGCTGTTGTCAGGACCTTAAAAGAACTGAGAGATATTGCTGGAAAAGCCGGATTTCCTCTGACTCTCAAAGTAATAGGACCGGTTCATAAATCGGATGTTGGAGGTGTTACCCTGAACATCAAGACCATGGCACACCTGGAAGCTGAGTTCAGGAGAATGATGAAGATCAGCGGCGTCAGGGCTGTTCTGATACAGAGAATGGTCACCGGAACAGAACTTTTCATCGGAGCTAAATATGAACCGAAATTCGGACATGTTATTCTCTGCGGTCTGGGCGGGATCTTTGTTGAGGTACTCGGAGATGTTTCATCAGGTCTTGCCCCGCTGACTTTCGATGAAGCCAAATCTATGATACGCAGTCTCAGAGGCTACAGGATAATACGTGGGACAAGAGGTAAACCGGGTGTCAGCGAACATAAACTTGCCGAGATAATCGTCAGATTATCAAGCCTGCTCAGATTTGCTACAGAAATAAAAGAAGTGGATCTCAATCCACTCATTGGCAGTCCGGAAGCAATTACGGTTGTCGATGCAAGAATAAGGATTGAAAAATGATATTTATAAATAAACTGTACATATCGATTTCTAATTCTTATATTCGAACTTTTTTATACAATTAGTTTTTAAAACCTGTCGTGATTATGATAATACAGCAGTTATCAGTATTTCTCGAAAATAAATCGGGCCGTCTTACCGAAGTGCTCGAGGTTCTGGGAAAAGAACAGATACGGATTACAGCACTTAGTGTTGCAGATACAACCGAATTCGGCATATTACGTATTATTGTTACCGATCCCGAAAAAGCAAAAAACATACTCAGGGAACAAAAGTTTGCTGTAAATATTACAGGCGTGATTGCAGTAAATGTTCCTGATGAGGCCAGATATTACGCAAAGGTACTTAAAGTCCTGTCCGATATTGATATAAGTGTTGAATATACTTATGCTTTCACAACAGGTAAAAGATCGGTCATAATACTCCGGTGCAATAATAATGAAGAAGCGATCAAAGCTCTCGGGGATAGCGGCATTGATTTACTGGCCGGCCATGATCTTTACAAAATTTGAATTAACATAAATATTAACAGAGAATTGCAGGACTAGATATGGAAATCTGGAACAGACATTTTGAATGCATGGATCGTAATGATCTCCGGGAAATACAGAATGAGCGACTCCGGGAGACAGTTGAGAGAGTATATTTCAATGTTCCTTATTATCGTCACCGAATGCAGGAAGCAGGGCTGAGCCCTGAAGCGATCAATACTGTCGACGATCTGAAGAGGTTACCGTTTACAACAAAGAATGACCTCAGGGATAATTATCCTTTCGGATTGTTTGCTGTACCTATGAGTGAAATAGTACGCCTTCATGCCTCTTCGGGAACCACAGGCAAATCAACAGTGGTTGGTTATACGCGTAATGATATTGCAACATGGTCGGAGGTGATGGCCCGTACTCTGACATGTGCAGGAGCAAACCGGAATGATTTTATTCAGATAGCTTACGGTTACGGGCTTTTTACCGGAGGACTCGGACTTCATTACGGTGGAGAGAAGATAGGCGCATCAGTTATCCCTGTTTCAGGTGGTAATACAAACCGTCAGTTACAGATAATGCGTGATTTCGGTACCACGGTGCTTGCATGTACCCCTTCCTATGCATTATTCCTTGCTGAGGCAATCCATGAAAGCGGAATTGACAGGAATGAACTGAACCTTAAAGCCGGGGTTTTCGGCGCCGAACCCTGGACAGAAAATATGAGAAGGGAGATCGAAAGCAAGCTCAGGATTAAAGCGATAGACATTTACGGACTGAGTGAGGTGATAGGTCCCGGTGTGGCAAGCGAGTGTATGATACAGGACGGCCTTCATGTTAATGAGGATCATTTCTTTCCCGAAATAATTGATCCTTCATCCCTCGAAGTACTTCCTGAAGGTTCGGTGGGTGAACTTGTTTTCACAACAATTACAAAAGAAGGACTTCCCCTGATCCGGTACCGCACAAGGGATCTTACAAGGCTTAAATATGAAAAATGTAAATGCGGACGCACTTTTGTAAGGATGGAAAAATGCTTTGGAAGAAGCGATGATATGCTTATAATACGAGGCGTTAATCTTTTCCCGTCCCAGATAGAGACTGTTCTTCTCGAAATGAGTGAAATAAAACCTCACTATCTAATAATTGTTGACAGGATCAATAACCTTGATACTCTTGAACTTCAGGTTGAAGTAGATGAGGTATTCTTCCAGGATCAGATAAGCCAGTTACAGGCTTTGAGGGGAAAGCTTCAGGATAATCTCGAAAATGCTATCGGACTTTCAATAAAAGTAACACTTGTTGAACCAAAAACCATTGAAAGGAGTGAAGGCAAGGCAAAGAGAGTTATTGATAAGCGTAAATTCTGAATATATTGAATTATGGAAAATATCCCGATACCGGCTGAATTAATAAACGGACTGGCAAAGGAAAACGGACTTCCCCCGGTCGGTTCCGCGTCGATCCGTGAAATATCATTCCTTGTTGACCTTATAGAGAAGAAGACCGGGATTCCTTTTGTAAGGATGGAAATGGGAGTCCCCGGACTTCCGACACCGCCGGTTGCTGTTGAAGCTGAAATCGCTGCTTTGAGAAAAGGAGTTTCATCCTTATATCCTGCTATAGGAGGAATACCTTCTCTTAAACAGGAAGCGTCGAGATTCATTAAACTCTTCATTGATGTTGATATTAAACCCGAAGGATGTATCCCGACTGTCGGTTCAATGATGGGAGCTATGATTAGCTTTCTTGTCGCAAACCGTAATGACCACACAAAGGAAGGAACCCTCTTTCTCGATCCGGGATTTCCTGTACATAAACAGCAGGTTAAGATGCTCGGACATGATTATTACTCGTTCGATTTATATAATTACAGAGGTAAAAAGCTCAGGGCAAAGCTTGAATCATATCTTGAATCAGGCAGGATTTCATCATTCCTGTATTCAAATCCGAATAACCCTGCATGGATCTGCCTTAATGATGAAGAACTTGGCATCATTGGTGAACTTTCAATGAAATATGATGCTATTGTGATCGAGGATCTTGCATATTTCGGTATGGATTTCAGAAAAGATTATTCACATCCCGGTGTTGCTCCGTTCCAGCCTACAGTTGCTCATTATACAGATAACTATATCCTTCTCATTTCCAGCTCCAAGATATTCAGTTATGCCGGACAGAGAATAGGTTTGATGGCAATATCGGATACACTTTACAACAGATCGTATCCTGACCTGTTAAGATATTACTCATCCGACAAGTTCGGCCATTCGGTCATTTTCGGTGCATTATACGGGATATCGGCAGGTGTGGCACATTCAGTTCAGTATGGCCTGGCCGGCTTGTTGAAATCATTGAATGACGGCACATACAATTACCGCGACGATGTTATTGAATATGAAGGCAAGGCAGCTGCAATGAAAAAATTCTTTCTGTCAAATGGTTTCAGGATAGTATATGATAAAGATCTTGATGTTCCTGTAGCCGACGGTTTCTATTTTACAATAAGCTACCCCGGAATGTCGGGAAGTGAGTTGTTGCAGGAACTGATTAGTTATGGGATAAGCGCTATCACTCTCGACATAACCGGAAGTGAAAAAGAAGGTCTGAGAGCTTGTGTATCGATGGTTCCGAGGGATATTTTCCCCGAGCTTGAAAAACGTCTTAAGAAATTCAAAGAAGACCATCCTGTGTTAAATTAATCCAGATAATATGGCAAAGATAAAAGGAAGTATTGTTATAAATATTGACAGGTGCAAGGGGTGTGAGATATGTACTGTTTCGTGCCCGACCGGTACCATAGAAATGGCGAAGGAAGTAAATCACAAAGGCTATTTTTATGCTTATCCGGCGCATCCCGAGCTGTGTACAGGTTGTGCCAACTGTGCCGTTGTATGCCCCGATGGGGTAATAACGGTTTATAAAACAAAAATTTAGCTTTTTCATGGAAAAGGAATTACGACTTATGAAAGGCAACGAAGCGGTAGCTGAAGCAGCTATCCGGGCAGGTGCCGACGGATATTTCGGATATCCTATTACGCCCCAGAGTGAGATAATGGAATATCTCATGGAAGCTAATCCCCAGGCAAAGACCGGGATGGTCGTTCTCCAGGCTGAAAGCGAAGTAGCAGCAATAAATATGGTTTACGGCGGAGCAGCATGCGGAAAGAAAGTGATGACAACATCCTCTTCTCCGGGTATAAGTCTGAAACAGGAGGGAATTACATATATAGCCGGTGCAGAATTACCATGCCTGATAGTGAATGTTGTCAGGGGCGGACCCGGACTCGGAACAATCCAGCCTGCCCAGAGTGATTATTTTCAGGCAGTTAAGGGCGGCGGGCACGGCGATTACCATCTTATAGTTCTTGCTCCGGCATCAGTTCAGGAAATGGCCGATTTTGTGGGACTTGGGTTCGATCTCGCATTCAGGTACCGTAATCCGGTTATGATACTTTCCGACGGTGCAATAGGGCAGATGATGGAAAAAGTGTGGCTCAGCCCTCCAGTTGAAAGATCCAAAACTGTTCCGGAATGGGCAACTACAGGCAAACCTCCTTCAAGACAAAGGAACATCATCACCTCACTCGACCTGGATCCGGCAGCACAGGAAAGGTTTAACCAGAAACTGATTGATAAATACAATGAGATCAGGGAAAAAGAGGTAAGGTATGAGGAGTTTCAGTGCGGGGACGCACAATACCTGCTCGTTGCATATGGAACCAGTGCAAGGATCTGTCAGAAATCTGTTCAGCTTGCAAGAAAGGAAGGATTAAAGGTGGGACTGCTCAGGCCGATAACCCTATTCCCCTTCCCTTCAAAACAGATCAGCGGACTTGCGGTGAAGGCAGACTTAGTCATATCAGTTGAAATGAGTGCAGGTCAGATGGTTGAGGATGTACTTTTAGCAGTGAACGGTAAAACACCGGTTTATCACTTTGGCAGGATGGGTGGGATGGTTCCCACACCCGAGGAAGTAGTTGAATTTCTGAAATCTAAAATAACAGGAGACTGAGAAATGGCAGAAGCAACAGGAATTAAAGATTATATCAAACCGGAGAACCTTGTTTATAAAAGGACCGGTATAATGACCGAAAACGTTCTTCACTATTGTCCGGGTTGCGGTCATGGTACTGTTCACAGGATACTTGCAGAGATAATTGAGGAGGAAGGACTGCAGTCCGAGGCAATCGGCATTTCACCGGTCGGCTGTTCGGTGTTCCTCTATAATTACCTTGATATCGACTGGCAGGAAGCCGCTCATGGCAGAGCGCCGGCACTGGCTACGGCAGTGAAAAGACTTTGTCCTGATAAATTTGTATTTACATATCAGGGCGACGGCGACCTTGCTGCTATCGGAACATCGGAAACTATCCATTCCTGTAACAGAGGCGAGAATATCCTGATCATCTTCATTAATAATGGTATATACGGGATGACGGGAGGACAAATGGCACCAACAACACTTCCCGGCATGAAATCATCAACATCACCTCTTGGAAGAGATACAAGGCTGATGGGGTACCCATTGAAAATTACAGATATTGTGGCAACCTTACCCGGTACATATTATGTTACAAGGCAAAGTGTTCATACTCCGGCAAATGCACGAAAAACAAAACGGGCTATCAAAAAAGCTGTTCAGTATCAGAAATTAAATAAAGGTACCTGTTTTGTTGAAATAGTATCCAACTGTCCTTCAGGCTGGAGAATGACACCTGTTGAAGCTAATAAGTGGCTGGAAGAGAATATGCTTCCTTATTATCCGCTGGGCGATCTGAAAGCCCCTGTTGATGTGAATGCTCAGAAACCAGTAAAAAGTGACAACAATGACTGAGGAAATTATTATTGCAGGTTTCGGAGGACAGGGTATCCTGTCAATGGGAAAGATAATGGCATATTCCGCTGTTATCCAGGATATGGAGGTAAGCTGGATGCCATCGTACGGACCTGAAATGAGGGGCGGTACCGCAAATGTAACTGTAATTCTCAGCAGTGAAAGAATAAGTTCACCAATCCTGAGGAATTATGATACAGCTATAATACTTAACCAGCAGTCGCTCGATAAATTCGAGGAAACTGTCAAACCAGGAGGTGTGCTGATTTATGACAGTAACGGAATAACCCGTCATCCGGTCCGGAAAGATATAAGTATATACCGTGTTGATGCAGCTGCAGAAGCCGGCAGAATGAACAGACCCAAAACGTTCAATATGATAGTTCTGGGAGGATTTCTGAAGATAAAACCAATCATTAAGATCGAAAATGTGATTGCAGGATTAAAGAAATCTCTTCCTGAAAGGTATCACAACCTCATACCGGAAAATGAAAAGGCACTACAGAGGGGAATGGAGATAATTGAACGAGTATAATATAGCACAGGGCTCAGGGCTCAGGGCTCAGGGCACAGGGCTCAGGAAGCGTGGCCGGGATTGCTGATTTTGAAATGTTTACAATCCTGCTTCCCCGGCCGGGGGGGTTACCGCTTTATGCTATTTTTCGTAAAAATGCATCTCCGTAATATATTGCCATACCGGTTCCGGAAGGTAATATGACATGTTCCTGCCTTTTTTAATTCCGTTGCGGATAAAGGTTCCGGAGATATCCATATATGGAGCTTTCACATAATGGACCGATGCTTCTGACAGAATTGTATCGAGGAGGGCGGATGCGGGTTTCCTGGCCCCGGGACGCGGATAAACATAGATCGGACACTTTTTTACAAGTTCTCCGGCATTCTTCCACTTGTGAAGGGTGAAAAGATTGTCTTCACCCATTACAAGACAAAAATTATGAGAAGGAAATTTCTCATTAAGGTGAGCAAGGGTATCGATGGTATATGATGGTACCGGAAGCCTGAATTCAATTTCTGAGGCTCTCATCCTGTCATATTTATCTATGGCAAGATTGACCATGTGAAGCCTCTGGTAATCATCAAGCAAAGATACTTTCCGCTTGAGGGGATTCTGGGGACTTACAACAAACCATACCTCTTCCATAGGAGTGAATTCTGTCATATAGCCTGCAATGGCTATATGTCCGATATGAACAGGATTGAACGATCCAAAATACAGGCCTGTCTTTTTCATTTCAATTCTCTGTAAAACTCTTAACTATTTCATAAACTTCCTTCTCAGCCAGATCAAGATTATCGTTTATTACAATGTGGTCGAACTGATCAGCCATCCTCATTTCAGCCTGTGCTTTTTCAACCCTCATCCTTATTTTCCCGGGATTGTCTGTGCCCCTTATCAGAAGCCTCTTTTCAAGTTCACGCTGCGATGGAGGCATTATGAAAATTGAAACAGCATTGTTACAGAATATCTTTTTCAGGTTTATTCCGCCCTGAGCATCGACGTCAAAAAGGACATTATTCCCCTTCTTGTGTATTCTTTCGATCTCTTCTTTCAATGTTCCGTAATACTGGTTCTTATAAACTTCCTGCCATTCAATAAAATCACCATTTTTTATCCTCTTTTTGAAAAGTGTTACCGGAATGAAATAATACTCTTTTCCGTGTTTTTCATCACCCCTGGGTTCTCTTGTCGTGGCTGAAACCGAAAACTCGAGGTGCAGATCCTGCTCCATCAGATACTTTATAATTGTCGATTTCCCTGCACCCGAGGGTGCTGATATTATGACCATTTTCCCATTCATAGCACATTAAGGGTTTGCTCTTTAATTTTTTCAAGGTCGTCCTTCATCATTACAACAAGTTTTTGTATAGATGCATCATTGGCTTTTGAGCCTATTGTATTTATTTCCCGTCCTATCTCCTGTGTGATAAAATTAAGGATCTTTCCGTTAGGCGGGGGTGAAGCGATCTTCTCGATGAAATAGTCACAATGATTTTTTAACCTTACCTTTTCTTCATTTATATCGAGCTTTTCGAGATAGAATATAAGCTCCTGTTCAAACCTGTTCTGATCGATATTCTCCCTTGTCAGGTTATCAAGAAGAGAAGAATTAAGCTTTTCCCTGATCCTTACAATCCTTTCTCCTTCAAAGTTCTTTATATCGCCAAGAAATCCGGTTATCCTTTCAATACATGATCTGAGATCCGATTCTATAGATTTACCTTCTTCGCTCCTGTAATTGTCGAGCTGATCAATTGATTCATTAAGTTTTTCAATTACAATGTTCCATTCCTCCTCCTGAAGTTCGGGTTTCTCTGTCCTGAGTGCATCGGGAAATTTAAGTATTGTTGAAAGGATTTCTCCGTCGGACTCAATCCCAAGCTCCCCTGCAATCTCTCTGATCTGGCTGTAATAGTTCTTTACAACAGCTTTATTTATTGAAGGTATTATTTCAGCTTCCATTGAATCAAAGGAGATATTCAGGTCAATTTTACCCCTGTCGAGTCTCTGGCTTACAAGGTTTCTGATCTCTGATTCCTTTTCCCGATAAAGCCAGGGCAGCCGGGAATTCAGATCGAACTGTTTAGAGTTCAGTGACTTTATCTCGACAGTTATTTTTTTCTGAGGGGTTTCGGCTACGGATTTTCCGTAACCTGTCATGGATTTTATCATTACCGGCAGGATTGATTTAATTTTCTAAAAATACGAAAAAGGTAATTAATTCTGATCAGATGGCTTCAAGTTCAAGAGTGAACTGACGAAGTATAGGCTCTTCCTTTTTGATCCGGTATCCTTTATTTATATTTCCTTTCCTGTTGAAAACATTCTTGACAACTGCGGCGACGTATGCCATATGGTTATCGGAATATACTCTTCGTGGAACTGCCAGTCTGACAAATTCATTCAAAGGATATCTGTTTTCACGGGTCACAGGGTTCCTGTTAGCCATCAGTGTTCCAACTTCGCTGACTCTTACACCGCCCTCAATATAAATTTCGCATACAAGGACCTGGGCCGGGAACTCTTCCTTTGGCACCATGGGCAGAAATCTTTCTGCATCGATATATACAGCATGGCCTCCAAATGGCTCTATTACGGGGATACCATATTCCATAAGTTTTGATCCCAGAAATGAAATCTGGTTCATCCTGGCTTTAAGATATTCCGGATCAATCGCTTCGGTTAATCCGGTTGCCATGGCATTCATATCCCTTCCCGACATACCGCCGCCTGTTGTAAATCCTTCATAAATTATATTGAATCCGCTTGCTTTACGGAAAAGCTCCTCATCGCGGTAAGCAGTGAATCCTCCGGTATTGACAAGGGCATCTTCTTTTGCACTCATCATCATCCCGTCGGCATATGAAAACATTTCAAAGGCGATCTCCCTGATGCTTTTTTCGGCATAACCTGTTTCCCTGCTTTTGATGAAGAATGCATTTTCAGCAAATCTTGCCGCATCGAGGAATACTTTTATACCATATTTATCAGCAATACCCCGGACCCCGCGCAGATTCTCCATGCTGACCGGCTGACCCCCGGCTGAATTGTTGGTTATAGAAATTATTATACAGGATATTTTTTCCAGCGGATTATTCCTTATAATATCATCCAGCTTGGCAAGATTAAGGTTCCCTTTAAAAGGAAACCAGCTGTATAGGTCGTTGGCCTCCTTAATTGTGCAGTCGACAGGAATAGCCTTTCTGAATTCAATTTGCCCTGTAAGAGTATCAAAAAGCAGGTTCCCCGGAACAATATCACCTTCCTTTATAAGAGTTGAAAATAAAATATTCTCTGCTGCCCGGCCCTGATGTGCAGGAATAACCCACGGAAATCCTGTCATCCCTGTGACAACCTTAGTAAGATTCTGATATGATGATGATCCTGCAAAGCTTTCATCTCCCGTCAGCATAGCCGACCATTGCCTGTCACTCATAGCTCCTGTACCGGTATCGGTCAGAAGATCAATTATTACCTGTTCTGATTTCAGATTGAATACATTGAATGAAGCATCCCTGATCCATTTTTCCCTCTCCTCACGCGAGCTTGTATAAACAGGCTCAGTCATCTTTATTTTATAAGGCTCAAATGTTGGTAACTTCATAATAACTACGTCTAATCCGGACAAAATGGTACTCAACCGTAGGGATGTAAATTTTTATCCCTTGCCGCAGCTATTGGATTTTATATAATTATGAGGAATTCCCTTATAAAATATAACCGCCCGGATTACCGTTCTAATCTATCAGGCAGATACCGGAACTGTAATTTGACGTTATAAGAAAAATCCATCTGATAATGATATTGAAAGGTAAAATTATAAATATTTTGTGATATATTCAAAGTATCAAACAATAAGAAAACAAGACATAATGAATATCAGTAAATTCACGTATTATTTTATTTTAATCTTTGCAACTTTTAGTTTTTCAGCACATTCTCAGGATAAAATCGAGTCAGACACTATCCGTTTAGCACCGATCGATTCCCTGAGGAAGACCGGAGTAACGTTCCAGGAACAAAAAAAGAAGCCGGAAATTACTCTGTCGGTTGATGATGCTGTCAGATTCCTTCAGAACAGAACCCTTCCGAAATACTGGAAAGATATTGATGATCCTCTGAGACTTGCAATAAGACAACTTGTTTTTAAAGCATCCAATCCCCCGTTTGACTCAGCAGAGATCTTTATAAAGAAATATCCTTTCGATTCCCTGGATGTAGCATGGGATAAATTCTATATATGGGATACGGTGAAATTTAAAATACCGGTTATTACTCCGCCTGTTTCACCGGTACCAGTGGATACACTTGCAGTGTCAGATTCGGCACTGGCTGTAATCCCGGCTGATACCACAGGAATTTCTGACCTGATATTGCCCGCGAAAGTATCTCCGGCACTTCCGTCAGTCAGTCTGAAAGACACTGTGGTATATGTAGTCGCCGACACGCTAAAGGAGGTGACTTCCGACAGACCCGGATTCCCTTTCACGTATTATGATGCTCCTTTCCAGAGCGATTCAATAAAAGCTGCAATTTCTTCCCTGATGAGTTATGTACTGGCCCGTGACTCCAGTATAATATATTTTACAGGACTGGGCAATGTTGTTACGCCTGTCCGGTTAAATTCACGCTCCGGTATGATGCACAGATACTGGCTGAGGACCGACCTTGAGGATTCTGTTACAGTCTGGATCGGTTCCCAGGGCCGGAACACAATAGGACTTTACCTTGAGAACGGGATAAGTTTTTCAAGACCTGTCAGACAGGGGTATAACTCGGCTGCAAGGATTGAGGTTCAGGAGGTGGATAAGTCAAAGCTTCTGGATGTCAAGAGGATAATCACCAAACCCCAGCGCTGGAAATATCATTCTGAAGCAGCCTTTGCTCTTAACCAGGCTTCCCTTACAAACTGGGTGAAAGGGGGAGAAAGTAATATTGCCACATCAATCGATATAACAGGGTATGCTGATTATACAAACAAACCATACAATATTACCTCAAATCATTTTGGCAGGATCAAATACGGTCTCATCGCCACGGGTGATAAAGGTGTAAGGAAAAACCTCGATCTGCTTGAAACAAATTCAAAGATAAATCACAAAGCATTCGGGAAATTTGATTTCAGCGGTATCCTGCTCTTTAAAACCCAGATAGCAAAAGGATATAACTATCCGAACGATTCTGTGGCGGTATCAAGGTTCATGAACCCGGGAATACTCACAGTGGGAGCAGGACTGGATTATAAGCCGGATAAGAACACTTCAATAAACTTCTCCCCTGTATCATATAAAGGTACATATGTGCCGGATAAATCTATCGACCAGACAAAATATGGTATTGCAGCCGACAGAAGATCGAAGAATGAATTCGGAGCCAGCTTTATGATAAGCAATGTTTACAAACCCAATTCAACTGTGGTGGTAACTAACAGGTTGCAGCTTTTTACAAATTATATTAATAATCCTCAGAACATAGATATTGACTGGGAAATGATTGTTACTGCAAAACTGAACTGGTTCACCGATGTAAGATTAAATACACATCTTATCTTCGATGATGATACAAAAACCCCGACTTATGACAAGGATAATAAGCCTGTAATGGGAGATGATAATCAGATTAAGAAAACTGCCCGGATACAGTTCAAGGAATTGCTTGGATTTTCTTTTATTTTCAGGTTCTAAAGGGGCTTTTGATATATCCGCCATTTTTTAAGGATCCGGCCGTCTACCCGCTCACATTCGGCACGCATCCGGGTGTTGGTCTCAAGAACAAGGTGAACATCAATCGTTTCTATTTGTGATTTGATGCTCGATTCAAGGATCTTTACTGCCATGAGGACATCTATCCCCTGGCCCCTGAAGGATTTCCTGACACCACCCAGCATCATCAGAAGATTCTTTGTCCTTTTTGCCTCACCCAGTACTTTCAGAAATCCGAACGGGAACATTCTCCCCCTTGCAGCCTGAATCCCGGGACTCATATCAGGAATGCCCACGGCAAATCCCACAATTTCTCCCCTGGCCTCAACCAGCTTAACAAATCTGGGATCAATTATCATCATATAGCGGTCGGCCAGTTCTTTCTTTTCCCTGTCAGTAAGCGGAACAAAACCATAGATCTCCTGAAACGATTCATTCATAAGGTCCAGGGCAGGAAGAATATATGGCCTGAGTTCCTTTTTTAATGTAAACTCGAGAATTTTAAACTCTTTGTTATTTGCAACCCTCGAAAGTACTTTTCTGTAAATTTCAGGCAGTTTTTCAGGGATTTTTACCTTATAGTTTACAAGATCAACCTTTTTTTCGAAGCCCTCACGTTCCATAAACTGCGGCATGTATGGCAGATTGGTTGCCGCAACAATGAATTTCGGATATTCAAATCCTTCGATCTGGAATCCCTGGGGATCCTTATCGGAAAATCCCAGAGGACCGACAAGACCGACCATTCCGTTCTGCCGGGCCCATTCTTCGACTTTCGAAATAAGGGCATGAAAAACTTCGTGATCTTCATAGCATTCCATGAAACAAAACCTGCCGTGATATTCCTTATGGAGCTCATTATACCTCCTGTTTATGATCCCCATAATCCTGCCCACAGGTTTCTTTCCCCGGAATGCGAGGTACAAAGCAGTATCGGCATACTGGTATGATTTGTTTTTCTTTTTGTCAAACAGTTCCCATTCATCTATATATAAAGGAGGGAGCCAGTTGGGGTCATCTTTGTGTACCTTTTCTGGAAGGTAAATGAACTGCCTGAGGTCTTTTTTCGTAATAACCTCTTTAACAATCACGTCACCCATAGGATATCTAATTACTTTCCGGGTTAATATTTGACAAGTATATGAAAAAATCCAATTAGATTATTAAAAGGAAAAAAAATCAGAAAAAAATAAGGTCACAGATTACAAAAACTGCAAACAGAATACTTGCAATACCATTTGTAGTTCCGAAAGCCAGGTTGACCCTGCTCAGGTCATCAGGTCTGACAATGAGATGCTGGTATATCAGAAGTGAAATGAAGATAACCGAACCTGTCCAGAACAGGATTCCTCCACTTCCCAGAATACCTGCAACAATGACCAGCAGGAATGTTATAATATGAATGATGACTGATATTAGTATTGCCCGGCGTAAACCTGCCGCAGCAGGTATTGAAAAGAGGTTGTTTTCCCTGTCAAATGAATCGTCCATAAGGGAATAGATAATATCGAATCCGCTTACCCAGGTAAGTACAATAAGTGAATATATTACCGGAAGAAGGGCAAACTGCCCCGTTACAGAAATATATGCTCCGACAGGCGCAAGGCTGAGCCCAAGCCCCAGGATGAAATGACACAGTGAGGTTATACGTTTCGTCAGGCTGTATCCCAGAATGACAGCCAGTGCAACAGGCGCAAGTCCGAGAGTCAGCCAGTTGATAAAACCTGTGGTGATAATGAATAACAGCGAATTAACAACAACAAATATAATTGCAGCTTTCATGCTGATCTTCCCTGAAGGTATTTCCCTGTTCCGGGTCCTCGGATTGAGGGCATCGTAACGCTGATCGGCTATCCTGTTGAATCCCATTGCAGCATTACGGGCAAATATCATGCATAATATAATCAATAATAGAAGCTTTATACTGAATTCTTCATTGCCCCGGGTTATGGCCAGTGTAAACCCGATCAGGGCAAATGGCATGGCAAAGACAGTATGACTGAATCTGACAAGTGAAAGATAGTTCTTTATTGAACCCGTGAGACCGCTCATCGGTTAAGAAGCTTCCGGTAAATCTCATAGCTTTCATCGTCGAAAGCTACAAAGATTACTTTCTCAGGAACAGGATTATTCTTCAGAAATCTTTTTGACTCGTTATATGCGATCAATGCAGCCAGATCTTTGGGAAATCCGTACATCCCTGTGGATATACCGGGAAATGCGATCGTTTTCAGGTTGTTCTTTTTTGCCAGCTTAAGGCTCGACTGGTAACATGAAGCCAGGAGATCGGTTTCGCTGTTTTTCCCTCCATGCCATACCGGACCTACAGTGTGAATTATATGTCTGGCTTTCAGTTTATAACCTTTTGTAATTTTTGCTTCTCCCGTTTTGCATCCATCCAGTTCCAGACACTCTGAATAAAGATCCGGTCCGGCTGCCTTATGAATAGCTCTATCGACACCTCCGCCTCCCAGAAGTGAGTTGTTAGCTGCATTTACTATCACATCGACATCAAGAGTAGTAATGTCGCCTTTAATAAGTTCGATTCTGTCGTTACAAATTTTTTCCATCACCTTATACTTGCATTTAGCTCTTTTTTAAAAGCATTGATCAGATTATTAACTGTCTTTTCAATTGTTTTGTCGTTAAGTGTTCTTAAGTCATCCCTCAGAATGAAGCTGACTGCATATGATTTCTTGTTAAAACCAAGTGAATCACTTTCATATACATCAAAAAGATCGATATCTTTAAGAATGTTCTTTTCTGTTCTGAATGCAATTTCCCTTACCTGTGTGAACTTTGTCTCTTTATCGAGAAGCAGGGCGAGGTCTCTTCTTACCCAGGGATACTTTGGAAGTTCACTGTATGAAACACTATGGTTCTTAACTATTTTAATAAGCAGATCCCATTCAATGTGTGCATAATATACATCCTGGTCGATATCGAACGTATCCAGAAAATGCTTTGAGATCTTGCCGGTTTCGGCAATTAACCTGTCATCTGACAGGTAGCTTATTGATTCGGAGAAATATTTCCTTTGACTTTCACCTGATTGAAGGTCATCGGCCTGCAGTCCCAGCCTGGTCAGTACCATTTCTGTGGCTGCTTTAATATTAAAGAAATCGGTAGGAGTGGTCTTATAGTTCCAGCGCTGCTTACCTCTGTTACCCGAGATGAAGATGTCGAGGGACTTCCTTTCCGAGAAATCGTCAACCGCAGGCACGGATTTGCCTGTTTTCCTGTAAAAATAACAGTTACCGAATTCATATAATTTCAGATCAGTATTCTGACGGTTTATATTCCAGGCTACAGAACTGAGACCTCCGAATAGAAGAGACTGCCTCAAAGCATTCAGATCTGAACTGAGCGGATTTGCAAGCATTACAAGCTGATCCCTGTCAAATACTTCCGGATCATAGAATGATGCCGGATTCAGGGAATTGCACATAATTTCAGAATAACCGTTGGCAGTTAGCATATCGGAAATAATATTCTGTAACCTTTCCCTGTCGGGTTTTTCGGCAAAGTAAAGCGTTGAATTTACATGCTCGTCTATTTCAATATTATTATACCCGTAAATCCTCAGTATTTCTTCAATTACATCAGCTTCGCGGTGTACATCTACCCTGTATAACGGGATCTCAAGAACCAGCCCGTCAGAGGTCTCGTTCAGTATTTTCATATCAAGTAAACCCGTTATCTTTTTGATCGTCTCAGGCTCAATCTTCTTCCCGATGAGCCTGGCAATATTATGGTAGGTGATACTTATTTGTGTTCTTTTTATTACCCGCGGGTAAATATCCACAATATCCGATGATATTTTCCCTCCTGCTATTTCCCTCATCAGGAGAATGGCCCGTTTTAGCGCCCATACTGTTCTTTCCGGATCAGCACCACGTTCGAACCTGAATGAAGCGTCAGTATTCAGGGAATGCCGTCTGGCAGTTTTCCTGATCGTGACAGGATTGAAATATGCACTTTCAAGAAAGATGTTTTTTGTTGTGGCAGTAACCCCCGATTTAATGCCTCCGAATACACCCGCGATGCACATGCCTTCACTTACATTGCATATCATAAGATCTCTGGAAGATAGGCTTCTTTCCATCCCGTCGAGTGTGATGAATTTCGATTTGTCGGGAAGATTGCGGATGATCACTTTTTTCCCGTCGATCCTGTCGGCATCGAAAGCATGTAGCGGTTGTCCGATTTCATGCTGTACATAATTGGTGATATCGACAACGTTATTTATGGGATTGAGCCCTATTGCTCTCAATTTGTTTTTGAGCCATTCAGGCGATTCACCGATACTGACACCGCTTATAGTTATACCGGTATACCTTGGGCAGTCAGTAGAGTTCTCTATTAGCACCTCATATGGATTGTCATTATTATCAGGTTTGAAATTATCGAGTGAAGGAAGTTTTGCTTTGACTGTAAGTCCTTCATTGATGTTCAGATAAGCTGCAAGGTCCCTTGCAACACCGAAATGGCATCCGCTGTCGATCCTGTTGGGCGTGAGTCCGATCTCAAAAACGGTATCTTTTACAATATTGAAATATTCTGATGCATGCGTACCCGGTACAGCATTTTCATCGAGCACCATTATTCCTTCATGCAATGTTCCAAGCCCCAGTTCATCTTCGGCACAGATCATTCCTTCTGAAAATTCACCTCTTATTTTTGATCTTTTTATTTCGATACTTTCCTCACCTTTAAAAACCCGGGTTCCGATGGTGGCAACAGGAACTTTCTGTCCGGGAGCGACATTTGGAGCCCCGCATATGATCTGCAATGGCTGGGAAGCGCCGATATTAACGGTTGTGACGGTAAGCTTATCGGCATCAGGATGTTTTTTGCATGTAAGTACTTCTCCGATAACAACCCCTTTCAATCCACCCTTAACAGATTCCCATTCTTCCATGGCTTCAACCTCCAGACCGATACCGGTGAGGATAATTGATAATTTCCGGGGTTCAATATCTATATCGAGGTAATCCTTTAGCCAGTTATATGAGATCTTCATCGTGGTTTATTTATTTGCCAGAAGTCCGAAGACCGAAGTCCGAAGTCAGGAGTCCAGTTGCTCATCTTTCTTCCGACTTCCGTCTTCGGTCTTCTGACTTCCTAACAGAACGCAAAAGTAATAATTTTGGAAAATGTTTTGATCACCCTCTGCTTTTTAAGCTGTAATTTGTTTGAGAATCTTACTCCTGCCGAAAAAATCAGGAAAATATATTATCAGGAGTCAGATCATATTTCTCAAATGTAATTCTTAAAATAAAACTATGACCCCGGATGGCATCTGAAAAACACCATGGTCTTCGGGCAGGTTTCAGCCGGTGTCCCGGAGAGACGGACCGTACCATTGTATGGGTCCATAATGTTTCTGCAAGTGTGTGGCCGGAACTACGTATTAAACTACGTATTAAAATACGTAGTTGTGTTGTAAATTACAGATAGAAAACGCTTTGTTGTGGCATTTGAATTGGCGGGACAATTACATCCGGGAGGCAGATTGGCAGGATATCTTTTCAGATGCCGGTGATAATCAATTTTCCGTATAGAAATTTTACTTAGACTGCAACTTAAAATTTTTTTGTTCTTACCGGAAAATTTACTAAATTTCATAACTAATTGAACATTAGTATATTGTTTTAATAAACCTTTTCATGAAAAGCAAATTTACCACTCTTAAAGCTTTAATTTGTATTCTGTTTATCCTGCTGATCAGCTCACTGACAAACCTTCAGGCTCAGGACTACCTTATCAGCTATGCAGGCGCCGGTGCAAGTACAGATGTGGATTCAGTCATAATTGAGAATCTGATGCAGGGTACAACAATGAAAATGAAGGGAAGCGAAACGCTCCGCCTGACTGTGGTAACCGGTATTGAGTCTATGAATGAAGAGGAATCCGGTACTGTATGTTTCTATCCCAACCCTATGAAAGATCAGGCAAAAATGCAGTTCATCCTGCCTGAACGGGGAGAAACAATGATAACATTGTATGATATTTCCGGAAGGAAAATTTCACAAAGCAATGATTTCCTGGAAAGGGGCAGGCATGTTTATATTATCCGGGGTATTAAAGGAGGCATTTACTTTGGGAAAGTGACTTCCGGCCGGTACTCCTGCAGCGGCAGGTTAATAAACTCGGGATCATCCGGAGGAATTCCTGAAATAGCTTATGAGCACACACTTTCTATAAAGGCAAAGCCGGAAGGTATAAAGGGACAGGCAGTTGAAAAGATGATGCAATATTTCACCGGTGACAGATTAAAAATGAAAGGAATATCAGGTATTTACAGTACTGTACTGACAATTGTACCCACATCAGATAAAACAGTCACCTTCAACTTTCATGCCTGTACCGATGCAGATGGCAATCATTACCCGGTCGTCATTATCGGAACAGGCAAAGGAGCCAATGGCGAACCTGATCCTGAGAACAAATCGGGTGATATAGTAGCAATGGGTTCGAACCTCATTGCAATGACATTTGATAACGGAACTGCTGTAAACCATGCCGATAATCAGGATATCTGGAGTAATTATAAGGCTTACTGCTACTATAACAATAATTCAACCTATGCCGGAAATTATGGACTTTTGTACAACCAGCAGGCAGCACTTTATGGCCGTCTGTGCCCGGTTGGCTGGAAAATACCTTCTGAAATAGCATGGAATAATCTTATAAATGGACTTGGTGGTGAAGGCTCTGCCGGTGGTCCCCTTAAAGAAACCGGAACCATTTTCTGGACAACTCAGAGCTCCGGAACAACAAATTCAACAGGATTTTCAGGGAGGGCCGGCGGAAGGCGGGGAGGAGGTCAGTTTTGGGATTTAGGAATACGGGGTTATTGGTGGGCCAGTACGTCTTATACCGGCTATATCTTTTATGTGGAAATTTCTAAAGATTCTGATGGCGCCAAAGTTTATAGGACTTATGGTGTTGACCCGGGTTTTTCTGTCCGGTGCTTTATGAAGTGACAAAAATCTGATCATGCGAAATCCTTAATCTTTTTCCAATTCTGTATAAATAAATGGCCAAATGACCAGCCTTAAGAAAAAGATTTATTATCAAAGTTTTGTGCAGCTCAATTATAAATACAAAAGGTAATTATTTACGAATCACATTATTTTACAGGAGGAAATTATGAAAAATAAATTATGGATAATGTTATTAGTGACCTTGTCAATAACTTTTACAGTTCAGTTGAATGGTCAGGATGATGAACCTCAACTTAAGGACACTCAATGGTTTTCGGGAATGCCTAATTATACTATCTATGAGGCTCAGGATATTGAATTTGACAGTTATAATTTCTGGAACGGTAAGAACTGTACAACCGTTGAAGGCAGAAAATTCAGAAGGGTTTACAATCTGAAAGAGGATGCCCGGAAAGCTAGTGTAATTCAAATAACCCGTAATTATTCCAATGCCATTACAAGTATGGGTGGGACAATTATTTTTAATGGGGCACCTCAGGATGCTGAATGTGCTGAATTCAATGGCTTAAATATAGTTGTCGGGAAAGCTGTTAAAGGCAGCGATGAGTTGTGGGTCGAAATTTCAACCCTCGGCGGAGACGATTATTATATGACTATTATTTTAAAGGAATTAATGAAGCAGGATGTAACTGCAAGCAGTATGTTTGAAGCTCTGAACCGTGACGGTCATATTGCTCTGTATATAAACTTTGATACCGGCAAATCGATCATCAGGGACGATTCAAAACCAATAATAGACCAGATTGTCCAGATGATGAAGTCTAATCCTGTTCTTAAAATCGGAGTGGAAGGGCATACCGATAATGTAGGTTCTCCTGCATCAAACAAAACCCTTTCTGAAGCAAGGGCAAAATCAGTGGTTTCTGCAATCGTTGCACAGGGTATTGCTTCTGACCGGCTCAGCCCTGTGGGATTTGGCCAGGATAAATCCGTAGCCGATAATAATACTGAGGAAGGAAGAGCGCAAAACAGGAGGGTGGAATTGGTGAAGAAATAATCCGGAGACCGAAGACGAGAAAAACGAAATTGAACCAGAATCTGAGACCTGGAACATGATACACAAAGTAAGTTCCTGTCTAAAATAGTTGTATACATAAAAACTATTTCATATATTGCGTTACATAAAATATGTAACATAAAATATGAAAAAGAATCCCTTCCTGATAAGCGGGTATATTTCTCCTGATTATTTCTGTGACAGGGAGAATGAAACGGAAACAGTAACAGAAGCAGTACGTAATATAAGACACCTGACCATCTTTTCTCCAAGAAGAATAGGAAAGACAGGACTTATAAAGCATGTTTTTCATATAGCAAAGCAACAGAAATACTTTATTCCTGTCTATACCGACATCCTTGCCACAAGTACACTCAGGGAGTTTACCGAGTGTTTCGGCAAATCAGTTCTTACAACATTGGCTAAGAATGAACCTGCTTTAAGGAAGATAGTTAAAAGCCTCTCTTCGATCAGACCAAAGATCAGTATAGATCCTATATCCGGCGAACCATCAGTTGGTTTTACTGTCAGTAATGAACGGGAAGCTGCAGCCTCCCTTGAAATTGTCTTCCGTTATCTGCAGGAACAAAAAAGTCATTTTGCTCTTGCCATAGATGAATTTCAGCAGATAGCCGCTTATCCCGAAAAGCATGTCGAGGCGGTTCTCAGAACCCATATTCAGAATACAACTAACGTCAGTATGATTTTCTCGGGAAGCCGTAAACATATTCTTACTGGTATATTCTCAACTCCTGACAGGCCATTCTATAACAGCACTCAGGTAATGGAGATAGGGAAGATACCACTTGATGTTTATAAAGCTTTTATACTTGAAAAATTCACCGGGAACGGATTGAAGATAGAGGAATCTGCCACCGACTACCTCCTTGAACTTACCTCAGCACATACTTTCTATGTCCAGTACATCTGTAACCGTCTTTTCAGTGAACAGGGAAAAACCGACCGGGAAGCTGTAGACAGGATGCTTATTAAGATTATAACCGAAAATGAAGCAGTATATGCCAGTTATATAAACCTTTTAACACCTCTTCAGTTCAGGATACTTCGCGCAATTGCCCTCAACAACGGGATACAGAATCCAACCTCAAGTGAATTTATCTCATCGTATGGCCTTGGAGCTGCGAGTTCAGTAAGCCTTGCTGTCAAAAGTCTTACTGATAAAGAATTCATCACAACAATTGACAGTAAGTACGTTCTGAACGACCTTTTCTTCAACAGCTGGCTGAAATACAAGGGAAGCTCTGTCTAGCAGGAAAATCCATGGTGGAGAGAACCCAGCCTGCAGTGACGGGTCGACAATCCTCTTAAAGAAGGCGGCAAGTTCGGGAAGACTCTTCTCTGAAATAATATTCATATTTGCAGCCTCGGGGTGAGAATATGGGATCCCGACTTCATAAATGAACTTCTGCGGATTCCGTTTCCTCCTGACCAGTGTATTATTGAAGACTGCTCCTTCAGGATATCCGAAAGCCCGCGACTGATCAAGGCACATCATCTCAGGAAGCCACCGGATCATAACAGTTCCGACACTGTTGTTCTTTACCGCCATGTCAAATTTACAATCGATCATATTGGCAGCTCCTGCGATCTGGTCAGACAATAATCTTATAGCACCACCTTCACTTTCGTAGCGGTGATCAGCTTCGGCCGGCAAAGCCTGAAACGCTGAAAACCTTAAATCCAGAAACTCTGAAATTTTTTTAACATAAGGGCATCTCTAAAAACTCATTGTTGATATATTTGTCTAATTGTTAATAAAATATGATTGATTTTGTTGACAATATTTTCTTTCTTAGTAAGAAAAGCACGAGATGAAAAATATAAATGATTTAGGCCTGTTTGATGACCATTTTTTAATGGAAAAGCTTACTAAGCTTGGTGACCCGCTGCGAAAATTGGATAAATTTATTAACTGGAAAATATTTGAAATACCTATAAATGAGGCATTTAAGAATGAAGACAGAGATTTATCGAAAGGGGGACGCCCCTCATTCAACCGGTTGACATTGTTCAAAGCACTTATTATTCAAAGTCTGTATAACCTTTCTGATGAACAGTTGGAATACCAGATTGTTGACCGGGCAAGCTTTAAACGGTTTTTGGAATTGAAGAAAAGCGACAAGGTTCCTGACAGTAAAACATTCTGGTTTTTCCGGGAACAACTTATAGCGAAAGATGTAATCATAGATTTGTTCAAAACCTTTAACGAGACCCTGGATGCAGCAGGAGTTTTTGCCAACGAAGGTAAGATGGTAGATGCCAGCTTTGTTGAGGCTCCCCGCCAACGGAATACCCGTGAAGAAAACAAGCATATTAAAGAGACAGGTACAGTGCCGGAGGAGTGGAGAGTAAAGCCCCATAAATTAGCACAGAAAGATATTGATGCCAGGTGGACAAAGAAAAACAACACGACCTTCTATGGATATAAAAATCATGTAAAAGCCGATACAAAGACAAAACTTATTGAGGAATATATAGTTACTGATGCATCGGTACATGACTCTCAGGTTATGGAACAGTTGCTGACAGAGAAAGACGAGGGGCAACCGCTTTATGCTGACAGCGCTTATACAGGAGAAGATCAGGAAACGGTTTACAAAAAGAAAAAAGTCATCAACAAAATAATTGAGAAAGGCTACCGCAACAAACCATTAACTGAAGAACAGAAAGCCAATAACAAAGAGAAATCCCGAACAAGAGTGAGGGTTGAACACGTGTTCGGCTTTGTAGAAAACAGCATGCATGGCTCTATTGTCCGTACTATCGGGATTGTAAGAGCAAAAACGAAAATAGGGCTAATGAATCTCACTTACAATATCAGTCGTTGTACTCAGTTAAAAATAGCAGTTTCCATGGGATAGGTATGCCCGAACGTGAAAGATGTACTTATGTATGTGCCTGATATTTAATTAAATAAAAAACAGGGGGGGGGTAAAATTAGGTTTTTCGAAAACACAAATATATATTTGGCGTGAATAATGACATTAAGAAAAAGTAGTTTTTCGAGGTGCCCTTATATTATTTTCCTTCAGCATTTTTACAGTCTGAGCCATATCATCCGTTTTGAGACAGAAATGGGGACAATATGGCCTCTTTATAACCGGTTTCTCATAGGGTCCGGCAAGATCCTGAAGCAGCTCAATCCTGGCATCGCCATTTACAACAAAAGCAAATGCCTCATGTTCTTCATTATTAACTTCATTGGACAGTAATTTAAATCCCAGCTTATTCACATAAAAATCAATGGAACTGTCAATGTCCGATACCTGAAATGCCTGATGATCAAATTTCATAATTGAGATTATCTTATTATTTTCCAATTAAATTACTATTTTGCATCTGCACAACAACAAACACATATATCAAAAATAATATAAATACCAGATTAATCCTTATGCACGTTATAATTATGATTTTATCCTGTTCAACTTTAAAACAAAATCATTAAATATGAAACTGTTCCACCTGATGTTTTTATTAATTGCGTTTCCCCTGGTATCATGTGGTCAGACAGGGAATAAGCAGCCGTCAAATAAAGTTTATAAACCAGTTTTAAATGCCGGTTATGATCTTTCCGCTCCTGATAAAGTTTATATATTACCTGCTAACCTTTTTGAGATTTCCGGAATTACAGAACTGGATGCCTCAACAATCGCCTGTGTTCAGGATGAACATGAGACGGTATATATTTATGATATTAACAAGAGCCAGACAATAAAACAGATCTTTACAGGTTATGATGGCGATTATGAAGGTATTGCCAGAGTCAACAAAACAATTTATGTACTGCGCAGCGATGGAGTTCTGACCGAGATCGCCGGTTATGATACTGAAAAATTCAAAAGAACCACCTTCGTAACCGGAATTCCGTGGAAGGATAATGAAGGACTCTGTTATGATCAGAAAAATAACCGGCTTCTGATTGCACCCAAGGAAACACCTAAAAAAGATTCCGGACACAAGGATTTCAGACTAATCTATTCATTTAACCTGACAACAAAAAAACTATTACCGGAACCAGTTTTCAGAATTAGCCTCGACGAGATTAAAAAATTTGCACTTGATAAAAAGGTTAAAGTCCCGATGAAAGATAAAAAAGAAGGGAAAGATCCGGAACCTGACATTAAATTCCAGATATCTGCAATAGAGATCCATCCCGTCAACGGAAGATTGTTTGTCATTTCAGGTCCTGAAAGAATCCTGTTTGTATTTGATATGAAAGGACATATTTTCTTTCTGGAAAGGCTGAGCGGTGATCTTTTCAAACAACCTGAAGGAATCACATTCATGAAAAACGGTGATATGTTCATTTCAAATGAAGGGAAGGAGAAAGCTCCGACACTTGTCCGGTTCAACTACAAACCTTCTGCAACGGGAAGCGGTGAATGATGGTGGCGAGGAGTGAGTGGTGAGGAGTGAGTGGTGAGGAGTGAGTGGTGAGGAGTGAGTGGTGAGGAGTGAGTGGCGAGGAGTGAGTGGCGAGGAGTGAGTGGCGAGTGATCAGGAGGTAACACAAAATTTTTCAACATATAGTCAGATATTTTTGAATATTAGTTACTTTGCGTTTTGTAAATGTGTAATTTCAGGAAAAATAATACAAAGGATCACTAATTCAATACAAAAACAATATGCCTGACAATATCTTCAATCTGAACCATCCCGATTTCTTAGGGATAATGTTACGCTTTATCATAAATACCTTTTTTCTCTTCATCCTTATCAGAGTTATTTATTTCAGATATTCGAAAAAAGAGAAATTTCTTTTTACCTTCTTCCTTCTCGGGATAATGGTGTTCTTCATTACATCAATGCTGAAATCGGTCTTTATCGAATTCGGGATGGCTGTGGGACTGTTTGCCATCTTCACAATACTCAGATTCAGAACAAGGAATTTCAGCCTGAAAGATATGTCGTACATCTTTGCTACAATAGGCCTTTCGGTAATCAACTCACTTAAACTTGTCGGATTCCCTTACCTGGGAGTTATCATTTTCAACATAATTGTCCTGGCCGTCGTGGTAATACTCGAGGAATTCACATTAAGGCATAACACAACTACCTATACAATTATTTACGAGGACCTTGAATTACTTAAAAACGGGAAAAAACAAAAGATCCTGAAGGAAATATCTGCGTTGACAGGCAAAGAGATCTCCCGGTTCAGGATCCGGCAGATTGATTATAAGGAAAAAATTGCTAAGGTGGATATTACATACAGTGACTAAAGCCGGATTCTAAAACTTTTTTTAGTTAACATATTATCTGCTGAAATACACATCTTTGCAGCAGGAATAAATTCTTAATTTATGAGTAATGCTTCTACTCCATCTGCATCCGGTCCCGGACTGAAACGTGTTCTCGGACTCTCGTCACTGGTACTATACGGGATTATTCTCATTCAGCCCACCGCGCCGATGCCTCTTTTCGGAGCGGCGGCTAACCTGGCACAGGGGCATGTCGTAACAACCGTCCTGATCGGAATGTGTGCAATGATGTTCACGGCAATAAGTTATGGAAGGATGGCAAATGTATATCCGAATGCAGGATCGGCGTATACATATGTGGGAAGGGAGATACATCCGTCGATGGGGTATTTCATAGGGTGGGGAATGATCTTCGACTATGTAATGAATCCCATTATATGTGTTATCTGGGCCAGCAAGGCATCAATGAATTTCATCCCGGAGATCCCTTTCGCGGTTTACGCGGTTTTCTTTGCTGTACTTTTCACGGTAATGAATTTACGGGGAATTGAAGCCAGTGCCAAAACCAACACTGTCATAGCGGTGGGACTGGGAATAGTGATAGTTCTTTTCCTGGGATCAGCCATCCGTTATTTATTTCTCAATCCTCCGGCTTCTGCTGCAGACTGGACAAGGCCATTCTACAATCCGGAAACCTTTTCATTCAAAACGGTTTCGACAGGCGCTTCCCTTGCTGTTCTTACATATATCGGATTTGACGGTATATCAACCCTCTCCGAAGAGGTACATAATCCAAGGAAGAACATACTTCTTGCATCTGTCCTTGTCTGTATTATTACAGGTGTCCTTGCAGCTATCCAGGTTTATACGGCCCAGATGGTATGGCCGGAGACGACTTTCCCCGATCAGGACACAGCATTTTGTTTCGTTGCGGGAAAAGCAGGAGGACAGTGGCTCTTTAATCTTGTTAATGTGGCATTGCTTATTGCAACGATCGGTTCGGGTTCAGGCGCTCACCTGGGAGCCGGCAGGCTTCTCTATGGAATGGGACGAGATAATGCCATCCCGTCAAAATTCTTTGCCAAAGTCCATCCCCGTAAACGTATCCCCGCAAATAATATAATCCTTGTAGGAATTTTTGTCCTCATCGGAGCATTTACTCTCACCTATCCCCTCGGCGCCCAGCTGCTGAACTTCGGAGCACTTATCGCTTTCATGGGTGTAAATGCTTCTTCCTTCGTACATTATTTCCTTAGGGGGAAGAGAACATTCAGCAATTTCATAGTACCTGCCCTTGGCTTTACGATTTGCTTTTACCTTTGGCTCAGCCTTGGAATAAGTGCAAAAATTGTCGGTATCTGCTGGCTTTCACTCGGAGTTCTTTATGGAGCTTACAGAACATCATGGTTCAGGAAACCCCTGCAGTTTGCACGCATTGAAACAGATGAGAACGTTAAATAAAATATTTTACTTATACCTGCTGAAATCCAGGTCCTGAAAATCATAGCTGAAATCCGTTAACGGAGAGATTGCCTCCATTGTCATGCCATTTGCTTTGCCGGTATTATCCAGACAGAACATTACATATGCATCCGCATCAAGGCTCCTGTCATTCCATTTTACAATGAAAGTGTTACCCCTGAAAAAGAACATCTCTCCGGTAAGGTCAATTGAACGTTCAGAAGCGAACCAGAGTTTCCCATCCCTTTCAGTTACAGTCACCGTACCGAACCAATCGTCGGTATAGGTTCCCGTATAAACTGAATTATCCGTCCTGAATGATGACAACTTCTGAGATTCTATATTTTTCCAGATGTCATCAGTTATTGCCTTTGCATCCGCGAAATCCTTTTTCTCGGCTTCGGAATATTGTTTAACCCTGTCAGCTCCTTTGATCCCGAACCAGCTGTCGAGAATAGTATTTGTAATTGCCCGGAAGGCTGCCCCGGATTGCTGATTTGTAAATACAATTATCCCGAGCTTAATTTCGGGGATAAGGGTTACCTGGGTTACTATTCCTCCGAGGCCTCCTGTGTGTCCAACCTGTTTATATCCCATAATATCGTTCAGCCTCCATCCTAACCCATAGGATGCAAAATGTGTCTTATATTCTGCCGATTCTCTTACCTGGATTATTGTATGTGGCGACCACATTGTCCTGTGTATCGCTTCACTGAATAATTGTTTGCCCTGACCTTCACCATACCTCCCATGATTCATCTGCATTATTATCCACTTCGACATATCGGAAATATTGCTGTAAATACCTGCGGCAGCATCTGCCACTTCATTGAAATTTCTTCCGATAACCTGTACCTTCCCGTTGACCGGTGCGTGCGGGTCAATCACATTTGATATGTCTTTCAGCCGGCTGTAAGTGGATGCACTGCCTGTCATCCCCAGAGGTTCCATTATCCGTTTTTCAATGAAATCGTTCCAGCTCATACCCGAGATCCTGGCAACTACTTCTCCGGCAACAATATAGAGCAGATTATCATAATCATATTTAGTCCTGAAGCTTGAAACAGGCTTCAGATACCTGAGGTTATGGATTATATCATCAAGCTTGAAATCATTTCTTCCCGGCCAGATCATGAGGTCTCCCGCACCCAGTCCCAGGCCGCTACGGTGTGTAAGCAAATCGGCAACAGTAAATTCGCGGGTTACATAAGGATCATAGAGACAGAATTCAGGAATTATATCCGTTACCCTGTCATTCCAGTCGAGCTTCTTCTCATCAACAAGCATCCCAAGGGCAGCAGCGGTAAATGCCTTGCTGTTGGAGGCAATCCCGAAGAGTGTATTTGGATCAACTTTACGTTTTGTATTCAGGGAACTCACTCCATATCCCCGGGAATGAATGACTTTATCATCTTTTACCACCGCAACAGCAATTCCGGGAACATCGAAGGTTTCCATTGTTCTTAAAACAAGCTTGTCGATCTCTTCCGACGAAATGACCTGTGCGGCTGAAGAGAGTGTGAAGATGACTGCAGAAAGCAGGAAACATGCAAGACGGAGAAATCTGTAAGGTCTGTTCATAATTAATTCCAACGTTAATGATAAATATTATTTAATCCGTTTATATATTTCACTTAACCACAAAGAGCACTAAGGTTGACACTAAGAGCACTAAGGGAACCACTAAGTGTACCACCTTAGAGAACTCAGGAACATCAACTATTGTAACCCCTTCCCTTCTTGCCACCCCTTGCCCCCAGGGGGGCGCTCAGACTCAAAAGTCCCCTTGGGGCCTGCCTGCCGAAGCGACAGCGCAGGCAGGGATTTAGGGGTGATTTATATAGTAGAGCACTAAGGTAAGCACAAAGAGCACTAAGGTAATGAATTAGACGGATTAAAAATCAGTTGATGCATTTCCCCTTATCCTGAAATTATAAGTCAGGAGAACTATGGGCTGCCCGAAAATAGACATCCGGTAGCCATTCACCTTACCGTCTTCAACTTTAAAGAAGACAGAATATGGATTTTTTCTTCCAAGCAGATTATATACAGTGAATGAAAGTGATGAATGGTTGAGCTTTTTTGCTTTCAGGTTACCATTTATTGTTGCTGAAAAATCGAGCCGCAGGTAATCAGGAATGCGGAATTCATTCCGGTCGGAATAATAGACCCTGTTAACATTGTAGAAATTGTAAAATGCTACAGGGTAAGTTATCGGACGTCCGGTGTTATATATAAGATTTGATGTAAAATTCAGTCTTCTGAGCAATTTCAGGTTTCCGACAATCTTCAGATCATGAGGTTTGTCAAAATTTGAGGGGAAGTATCTCCCCCCGTTTATTTTCTCTTCGGCGAATTTCCCGTCAATCTTTATCAATGATCTGGAATAGGTATATCCAATCCATCCTGAAAGTCTGCCTGACTGTTTTTTGAGCATAAGTTCTATTCCATAGGCTTTCCCTTTAGCGCCAAGAATATCTGTTTCAAGATGTTCATTCATCAGGAGGGTTGCTCCACCCTTGTAGTCCATAATATTTTTCAGGTTTTTGTAATAGACCTCCACAGATGCTTCTATTGCTTTACTTCTGAAATTTCTGTAGATACCGAAAGATATCTGGTCGCCCCGCTGGGGCTTAATATACTGGTCGGAAAGTTTCCAGACATCGGTCGGGGACATTGAGATTGTATTTGAGATCATGTTCAGATACTGGAAATTCCTCTGGATACCTGCTTTTACAGATAGATCCGTTGCAAGAATGAATCTTGATGAAAACCTGAATTCAAGTCCGGGATATACTTTGCTTATACTGCCTTTACCGAAATAAACCGTATCCGTAATGTTTTCCACAGAACGTGTGGTGCCCGACTGGTAGATAAATCTTGTTTCAGGGCCGACAGAAGTGAACACAGTGAATCTCAGACCGCCCGAAAAGACCAGTCTGGGCGAATATGCGAATTCATCGCTGATATATACAGAGGGCTCGATCGCCCGTTCTTTTTCAAATGTTTGAGGTGATATTTCAGAAGATTCTCCGAGGGGAAACCGGGTACCTGGTTCCAGTGAATAATTCACAGCGTCCAGTCCGAACTCAACCTTATGTTTATCGGCCGGAAGCCAGGTGAATCCGCTTCTCAGGATCATCTGTCCCAGCCTGTAACTCATTGAACCTGATTCCTCCGATGTTTGTTTTGAATCAAGCCTGTAATCATAATTGCTTATTATTGCATCGACCTGAGATGAGAGCCTGGAATTTAACGAGTGGTCCCATCTGACTGTGGTTGAAAAATTTGAATAATCCATTGCACTCTCACCATAATAGTCAAAACTGTCATTGCTCAGATAGGCAGATACTGACAATTTATCCCTGGTCCCGGGAGAAACTGTAAGCAGTCCCTGTATATCCCTGAATCCGGCACTGCTCTTCTGAAGCTGTACATTTTTAAGCTGACCAAGAATCCAGTCAGAGTAGGTTGTTCGGCTGCTCACAACAAACGAGCTTTTCTTCCTGAAAAGAGGTCCTTCAACCATCAGCTTTCCTGTAAACGGACTTATACCTCCGCTTATATTTAATTTCTCCTTCGAACCCTCCTTAAGTTTAATATCCATTACTGATGATATCCGCCCTCCGTATTTCGCAGGAATTCCGCTCTTATAAAGTATGACATCCTGAATTATGTCGGGATTAAATGCTGAAAAGAATCCAAAAAAATGAGAAGGATTAATAATTGGTGCGCCATCGAAGAGAATGAGATTCTGATCCACATTCCCTCCCCTGATATTAAATCCTGCCGACGCTTCTCCTGCTGAATTTACACCCGGTAATAACAGGGAGCTTTTAAGAAGATCGGATTCGCCCATCCCCATAGGTATTTGTTTGAGCATCTTCATATTTATCTTTTCGATACCCACCTGTATCTCCCGTATATTGCTTTCCCTGCTTGCTGAAATTGTAACCTCATCAAGCTGATTTGTGCTTCTGGTCATTCCGACATCCAGTATCCCGTCGGAAAAAATGACCACATTGCGCCTTGTTGTTCTCATGCCAACCATTCTGTACTCTACCTGGAAGCTTCCTTTGGGAAGCCCGAGAGAATAATAACCGGACTCGTTAGTAACTACTCCTGCTTTAAGCTTTTCCACATAAACTATTGCCCCCGGGATTGGCTCATCTGATTCAGTATCTGTAAGAGTGCCTGATAAAAAGGCTGTCTCCGACCGCCCGAGAGCCGACGGAACCCCTATTCTGAATATTTTATACTCCTCATTGACCTCCTTTTCTTCAGTGATACCTGAAGGCCTGGAATAGCTTATTGTATCAGCAACGTAGGCTCTTTTCCTGAGATAATCCCTGATCTCCCGGCTGAAATTTGTTTTGATCCTGTAACCCTTCGAAAGAATGAGCTTGTTATCATCCGTTATTAAAAATGAAAAACCCGAATTAGCAAGTGATCTCCCAATAAGCTTGTCGAGCGATTCTTCTTCTGAATCAATATCCAGATACAATGAATCAACCCATCTGTCGGAATAATAGATCTTCACCGGGATAATTTTCTCTATTGTATCTGCAAGATCTCTGAAAAGGATATTGCTTAACTGAAGAGAAAGATTATTGTCCTGAGCATTCAGGACCAATGAAAAGACAATAAACCGGATTAGAAGACTGATCCGTTTCATTGGCGGTCCCCCTCTCCTTGTCTTATTGTTTCAAAATATCTGATTATATTGATGATTTCATTTTTATCAGCCCTTCTTACATTGATCTTCCGGCTCTTCATATATTCCCTGATAAGGCCTGATGATTCACCGAACAGTTGCAGAAAGGATCTGTTGTTACTTATCAGCCTGTATTTCCCTCCCGCAAGAATATACCGTTCAGGTGAATATTTATACTCATTCAGGGCATTATAATTATACTGTGTTGATCTGTGCCTTATAATGAACTGCAATGAACCATCGAAAGCAATTTCATAAAAGCCACTCACCATCTGTGTATCAGAGCTGTCCGGAAACTTAAGATTCCTGAAATCAATAATTTCACCTCCCTGTATAAAATAAAATCCTTCAACAATATCTTTATTAAGCGCGATCATCGGATACACGTTATCAATCATCCTCGATGTATCTGTATAAATTACCTCATCAAGGTATGTATCATACTGAAGCTTTAAATTCGAGTATACTCTTCCCCTTATCATCAAGACCGCATCTGTTGGCTCACCCGAGAACAGTAAAGGTTGTGTTTTACCATGAAAAAAATAGGGCAGGTATTCCTTCCCGTTAATAAGCTCATTCGGAGAAGAGACATAACTGTAATAGAACCTGTAAATGGAGTTCATCGGATTGTTCTCCTGTTCCGGGTTCTCAATACCAGGAGGAGGGGATTGCCCCGGACATGAGAATGTAAACAGCAGGAAAAGGAGGAAAATTAATTGTTGTTTTATCAATGAAGCTGAAATTATGGATTGCCGAAATAACAAAATATTTCAGAAACGCTGAAAATATAATGAAATTAATTAATGCTATTTTTGCAGCTGTTTTTTGTAACCGCAGGTATGGCTGAATTAATGATGATCCGAATATGCTTAAGCCGGTAATTAAAGCTCTTGCTTTACTGATAGCAGTGCTGGCAGCCTATACCTGTATCGATCCATATAATCCCGGGCTCGAAAATTACGAATCTTTGCTGGTCGTCGAAAGTCTTGTAACCGACGAGAAAGTTCCATATGAGGTAAAACTGTCACGCAGCATAGAACATGAAGATTCAATTCCGGAAAGAATAAACGGGGCAGAAGTATATATCACAGATGAGACAGGCAGAAGATCTGATTTTGAGAATTCGGGAGACGGTGTATATAAAACCGATCCCTCAGAATTTACCGGTGTCCCGGGGAAAACCTATATACTCCACATAATAACATCTGACGGCAGTGAATATGTTTCTGATCCGGCCGTAATGATGCCTGTCCACGGAATACAGAATATTTATTTTGAAAAAGACGAGGAATACAGAAGCAATCAGAGTGAAAGGCAGGAAGGAATAAGAATTTATGTTGATACCGAACAAAACAGTAGTGATATTGCCTATGTTCACTGGGAGTTTGAAGAGACCTGGAAATTCAGATTATCTGACTATAAAAGATATAATTATATCAACGATTCAGTTATTCTTCCTTTAAAGGAGGTAAATGAGTATTGCTGGAGAACAAACAGATCATCAGTAATTCTGAACGGGACTATCTTACCGGAGCAGGATAATCAGATAAGGAAAGCACCGGTATGCTTTATCCCGACGGCGTCTTCAGACCGTCTGACACTTCAATACTGTATTCTTATAAAACAATATTCGATTTCAAGGGAAGCGTTTGATTTCTGGGATAAACTTAAACAGGTTAATGAAACCGGAGGATCGATATTCGACAAACAACCATATCCCGTAATCAGCAACATAAAGAACATAAATGATCCGGAGGATAAGGTTCTAGGATACTTTCAGGTTTCTGCAGTAAAACAACAAAGGAAGTATATAACTCCCCGGGAGATATATGAACTGGACCTTCCGTATTTTCAATACGAATGCAAAAGATATGAAGTTTCACCTGAAGATTATCCCCCTCCGACTCCAACCCTTCCGCTTATGACGTGGAATGAATTATACGATATGTTCATCAGGACAGGAAAGTTCACCTTTGTGGAGCCTGTATATGACGAAGAGACCCACCTGCTTTCAAAGCTTGTTTTCACCGAAAATACCTGTTCAGACTGCACGCTCTCAGGGACTGAAGAAAAACCCGATTGGTGGGTTGACCTGAATTAACATTAAAAGCATGAAGACCTTAAGAAAAAGTCTCCCCGCCTTATTTTTATTCAGCATGTTTTTTCATGGTCAGGTAAGCTGCCATACCGCTGATTCCACTGGTCAGAAATATTCTTTCAGGGAAAAGCTGTATATGACAACTGACAGGGATATTTACATTGCCGGAGAAAAGATGCTGCTCAGGATATTCAACACTGATGGATCCGGTCCTTCATCAGGAGCCCTCAGCAAAGTGATCTACCTTGATGTGCTTGATAAACCTGGTAATCCTGCCATCCAGGTTAAAATAAACTATGACGGGCGACTCGGATCAGCAGCAGTCAATCTTCCGGATACACTGAGCACAGGGAATTATCTTATCAGAGCTTATACATCCTGGATGCAAAATTTTCCTGAAGATCTTTTCGGATACAGGGTGATATCCGTAATCAACCCTTTCAAAGAGCTCAGCAATATTAAGGATTCTCCACCGGATGATACAATCAGTAATAAACTTTCGTCCCGGGATGTGGAACCCGGTCTCTTCAATAATCCCGGCGATAAGGCAATTGAATTAAGAATCCTTACTGACAAGGATATTTATGGTAAAAGAGAGAAAGTCAGACTTGACCTCTCTGTCACCTGCCCGGAAGGAAAGTCTGAACAGGCAGATCTTTCCGTATCAGTCATAAAATCTTTTCTTTCCGATAATGATCTTAACTGCCTTACA
>MTKZ01002210.1_pt1 | contig 43977 bp, 26 predicted proteins | sample 1042781 | NCBI WGS metagenome assembly MTKZ01 (sample SAMN06212207, study PRJNA360539) | anaerobic digester metagenome | biome: Wastewater treatment plant; material: sludge; isolation source: anaerobic digester fed with sludge from wastewater treatment plant | place: Denmark: WWTP Viborg ...
GCCATCTATCTGACGGACGACTTCTTCCGGTCGGTGGCGATGTGGGGGATGTACAACGGCATCTGCGCCTACTTCGGAACATCCCCGACATGGGACAAGTACTCCTGCGAATATGTGAGCGACACTATTCCGTCCACAATGACAGAGGGACAGTCGTACACCGTCAGCGTGACATTCCGCAACAGGGGCGTGCTCTGGCGCGAGGGGCGGGCATTCCGGCTCGGGGCTGCAGGCGACAGCGACCCGTTCACAGGTTCCACGCGGTTCACCATTTCGGGCGATGTGCGCCCGGGCAACACGTACACGTTCACTTTCACAATGACCGCCCCCGCCCCTGGCACTTACACCACCGACTGGCAGATGGTTCGCGACGGAGTGGCGTGGTTTGGCTCCACGCATTCTGAGACGGTTACAGTCATCCCGTCGCACAACTACCAGAAGGGCTGGCTGCTCATCGGACCTTATACCAGCACCAGCATTGAGACGAACAGCCTGGGTGTGGATGAAGCGTCCCTCTGGGCGTCATCGGCTGTCTCGCTGAACGGCGATTCGTGGCAAAGCCACGACTCCGCGGGCAGCTACGTTGATCTCGACTCGGTTTTCGGGACGCCAAACGGCGTGACAGCCTATGCGTGGAGCTACGTCTATACCGCCACAACTAAGAACGTGTATATGTTCACGGGCTCGGACGATCAGATCCGGATTTGGCTGAACGGCGTCAAGGTGCACGAGTATCTCAGCCCGAGAGGCCATGCCTACGACGCGAACTCGACCCCTGTGACGCTCAACGCAGGTTGGAACCGGCTCCTCGTGAAGGTGCACGACGAAACGAGCGCTTTCGGCTTCTCCCTGCGCTTCGCCGACAACGCCGCGGGAAGCACCGATACAACCGGCCTGACATGGCGCAAGGATGACTGGACGCCGACGCTCCAGCTATCAACCATCAATGGCGCCGCGAACAACCCGGCGCCGGGTGCCCAGATATTCGCCAACAACCCGTCCGTGGCTGTTACGGGCACGGCGGGGATGTCCGGCGGTCCGGCGACGTGGACGGTCAGAACCCGTTCGTGGGGCTCCAACAACATTGACCCCGGCCCGGGCTGGCTGCCTGTCGGGACTGGCTCTACCACTGCGAGTTGGAGCCATACGGCCACACAGGCAGGACACGTGCGGCACCACTTCCAGACGCTGTCGCAAACAGGGCGGGCCTCGACCCAGTGGAACAACACGGGCGGGTCGAACTACTTCGATATGTTCGTTGACAACGCCGCTCCCGGGGCACCCGCGATCACAACGGCCACCCCAGCGGCAACGTCGGTCTCTCTGGCGCTCATGGTGCCGCTGGATAGCGGGTCTGGACCCTCGGCGGCAGACGGCGCGACAGAGTCCATCAACTCGAGTTCCTCGGACGTCAACGCCAACTGGTACCGGGCGGGCGCGGTCGGTGTGCAGGTGCGGCGGGGGTCCACGTCGGGCACTGTCGTGGCGGACTGGGGCGCGAACACCAGCGCAACCGACAACTCGCTGACCCCGAACACAGCGTATTCCTACTACATTCAGGCGCGCGACAACACGGCAGAGGCGCGCGGCGCGTGGCACAATTACACCGACTGGCAAGGACCTGTCGCAACGCGAACGCTCGCCGAGACCCCCACCCTCACCATAGGCGCTGTCACGGAGGCAACGATAGCAGCCCAGAGATCCGGCGCGCTCACCAATGCGCCCGAAGGCCAGACGGCCACGATCGTCCTCAACCAGACTGATACGACGGACTCCGGGTGGACAGCAGGCGCGCATACTTCGTGGATCAGCACCGGCCTGCAGTCGAACGTGACGTACACGCTGATTGCGAAGTCACGCAATGCTGACGGCGTGGAAAGCCCCGCAAGCGCGGCTCAGGCGGTCTGCACATTGCCTCCGGCGCCCACAGCGGAGAACGTCACCTGCGACCGCAGCACAGGTCAGATGTACGCTGGAGATTCAGCGTTCACGTTCACGAACACACTCGGTTTCGGAACGGGCGGCAAGCCGAGCGCTCTAAACTACACATGGAACACACAGCCAACGCACACATTCGACGGGTCCGAGCAAGCGTGGACGTCTGGCGGCCTCGCGCTGTATGGAACCTCATCGAATAGCTGGTATCTTCATGTCCAGAGCGAGAACTCCGAGGGGACTCCGAACAGCGTCACCCTCACGCTCGGCCCCTATCTCATCAGGGTCGGGAAACCTCTGCCCCCGAGGCTTGTCACGGGAACGGGGGCAAATGGCATAATGACCCTCACCTGGATCAAGGGCGAGGGGGCTCAGACCACCGTGGTCGAGAAGTCGGGCTCCGGCAGCGGCCCCTGGGCCAGCGCCAGCACGGCGGAGGCCGGCCAAACATGGACCGATCCGTCAACCTATGCGCTTGGACAGATCGTGTATTACCGCCTGACAAGCGCTGATGAACTGGACCAACTCTCCGAGAACAACCCGATTGTCGCCGTACTGAACTCGTTCAGCGGCGTCAACATGTGGAACTACTCGACCGGAGCTGCGGCTCTTGCGGCTCCCAGCGTACTCGTCCAGACGGGGACGGTCTTCGCCGGATCGAACGACCGCCGCCTCCACTCCTTCCTCTCCAGCGACGGCCTGCCGCGATTCACCCCTGCCGAGACCGGCGGAGCCATCTCCGGGCGGCCGCCTGTGTCGCCGTATGTCGCCGGATACACCGGACAGCTTGTGTTCACGGGCTCGCAGGACACATACGTTTACGCTTACAACGCCGCCGACGGACAGCCGGTGTGGTCGGTCTCGCTGGGTTCGGGCAATCAGATCGTCGGGAAGGTAGCGGGCCAGATATGGGCCCCGGTAACAGCCGGCCCGTTCGCGGGCCAGACCCGGACGCTGATCCTGGCGCCCACGTATAACACTTCCACGCCTACCGGGAACATGCTTGTTGCCCTGGATGGCGCAACAGGGCAGGAGGCCTGGCGGTTCGCGCCCGGCAACCTCGATATCATCCCGGGTTCGCCCGCAATCAACACGGCCGCGAACATCGCGGTGTTCGCGAGTTATGCGGGCGTGGGCGCGTCACAGCCGAGTCTCTGGGCACTGGACACCACAAACGGGCAGATGCTATGGAGCCTGACTCTCGGGCACATATCGGGCTCGCCCACAACGAGTCTGGACGGCGCGGCGGTCTACGTCGCCAGCGACGCGGGAGTGCTCTACAAGGTCAACACCACAACCGGACAGGTTGTATGGAGTTTCCCGTTCGGAGGAGAGCCCTACGGCGCGCCGTGGGTTCACTATACAGGCTCGATGCTGTTCCTTGCCGACGAGGACGGCAAGGTCTGGAGCATTCTGGATCAGGGCTCGTCAGCGGCCATCAACCCCGCCTGGGGCTCCGGCTCGGGATATGCGCAGGTTCAGAGCCCTAGCCAGGTGGTTCTTTCGGACATCGCCGGCAAGATGTACGTGGGGGCGTCCGACGGCAAGATATGGGAACTCTCGGAGACAACGGGCGCGGGCAGCTATATTCTCATAGCAAGCGCGGTTGGCGATCCGGTAGTGCACCGGCAGGCGTCGCGGCTGATGTTCGGATCAGCGAGCGGCCGCATTCACTGCCTCACCATTCCCTTCGTTCGGTGTGACGAGCTGCGAATCTTCGGACTCGAGATGGGAACAGGCCTGCTGTATCCGGACGGCCCGTTTGGCGCCTATGACTTCTACGGCCTGCGCGCAAGGGCCACCTGGCGCGGACTGGGACCGGGCGCGCATGTGCAGACCACCCGCTGGTGGACGCCGTCAGGTCATCTGTACCAGCAGTTCACGACCGCGTTCTCGGCGCCTGGCGACGGGTATCCGCAGCAAGTCTCCGTGGACGTGCCGCTCGCTGGAACCGGCGCTCAGAGACTGCTCGGGCAGTGGAAGGTCGAGGTGTTCCTGGACGACACGACGACCGTTCAGGGGACGCGTTATTTCATCCTTCAGTAGCCAGCCGTTTGAGGCCGCCGCGTCCTACGCGCGGCGGCCCAGAATGGCATCCATTGCCCGGGAGGTGTTCTCGATAAGCACCTCCGGGTAGTGCTTGTACCCGGGGATCATCTCGGCCGTGAGATAGCCGCTGTAGCCCGCGTCGTTCAGCGCTGAGATCACTCCCGGCCAGTTCACGTCCCCCGCCAGCAGGTCCACAAACCCACCAGCCGTGCCGACGTCGCGCCGGAAGTCCTTGAGATGCACGCGCTTGATGCGGTGGCCGAGCATGGTGATCCAGTGTTCCGGGTATCCGTTGACCATGCAGTTGCCGACATCCAGATAGCTGCCGACCCATGGCGAGCCGAACTGATCAATGAATGTCCGCATTGCGAGCGGGTCCACCAGAAACTTGCTCCAGACGTTCTCGACGGCCAGCGCCACCCCGGCGGCCCTCGCATGAGGTTCCAGCGCGCCGATGGCATCCGTGGCGCGGCCGTACACTGTCTGGTAGTCAACAGGCGGCGCGGGCAGGAAGAACACATCCACCGCGCCCGGTATCACAAGAACAGCGTCAGCTTCGAGCCAGTGAGCCAGATCAATGAGGCTTCTCGCAAGGTCAAAGCCCTCCTTGCGCACGGCCGCGTCTTCGTCTGTGAGAGACTTTTCCCAGAATATGGCGCAGGCCACCGAAGAAATCTGGATGCCGGCGTCCTTTGCCTGGCGCAGAGTCTGTTTGGCCTGGGCTTCGGTCGTTCGCGCGGTCAGGTCCCCCGCGGGCGACAGGCAGACTTCGATGGATTCGAACCCCGCCTTCTTTGCCCTCTCGAACGCACCGGCAACCGGCAGGGCGCCTTCCAGGCCGCCTGGAAACGACCAGTAGCTGATTCCTTTTATGAACATAATATGCCTCGCTTCCGTGATCATGCCCCCGGCCGGCCACCCGGGGCAGTAGCTATGGCAGGAACTTCAAGGAGATGACCGAAACATCCTTCGCGCCAACGCAGGCCCGCACACACCAGCCGTCGCCGCCGGTCTGCACAGCGGCGTCGCTCTGCAGGCCCATCGCCGCAACGTCGGGCGCGGCACGGCCGATATCAAGCTGGATATCCCTCTCCTCAGGTGCGTCCTTCAGGTTGAAACAGACGAGCACTGCTGAGAGCCGATTCGGATGAATGTGGATATGGGCAAGCTCGTCAATCCCGATGAACTGTCCCTGTGTGAACTCCTCGAAATGCCTGTTGTAGAGCGCAATCGCCCGCCGGTATCCCTTGAAGACGGCAGGTGATGCCTTCAGCGCTCCCCCCACCCCGATATGATGGACGCACGACGCGACGTACCAGAACGCGAGCGCATTTTCGTTGTCGGAGATCATGTTCATGTGCAGGAACAGCGGGACGGGTTCGGCTTTGCGCAGGTGGTAGAGAGCAAACAGCTTTTGCGAGAGCAGGTCTGAATAAGTTTTCCACATAAACTCATACGCCCACTTCTCATCGTAGCTTCCGGGCCGGGAATAGAGATACCAGACCGGAGTGCGGTATTCGCCGGACTCGACATGATCGTGCATCTCGATTGTGACCGGGCCGCCGCTTTCGTGAAGCTGCGCGAACATCCTGTTCAGCGCCTCACACCAATCTGGTCTGGACAATGGCACAGCATGCCCGTGCGACTGGTCGTGGCACGAGGTTCCCGGCCACGGCCAGTCGTGAAAATCGGAGTTGACGAATACAAAGCCCGCGCGGATGAGGCGGCCAAGGTTCTCCCGATAGACCTCCGCCCAACGGCTTGCGGGACAGACGCCGTACAGCTTCACCTCCCCGAAATCCTCAGCGATGCAGCGATCGCCGTCCGGTCCGAGGGCGTAGCAGCCTTCGGCAATCTCCGGGTCCGTGGTGTGCAGGGATGTCCAACAACCCACGTTTAGACCATATGCTGCCGCATCAGCGACGATCTGCTCGGGCGGCCCCAGACGCTGCTCGTCCCAGGCGGTGGAGCCCCACACCGTCTCCCATCCGGGGTCGAGGTGGATGAGTCCGGCGCCGAGTTCGCTAACGCGCTTCATTGCCCGGATCAGGTCTGCGCGCGAGTAGGAAGGACCGAAATCGTGATAGGTGTTGTAGGTAACGGGCAGCGCTCGATATCCCTCCAGCCGCCCGGCCAGCGTCCTGACCAGCATCGCGCGAAACAGCCGGACGCCTTCTTCCCAACCGCCATCGAAGAAGACGCAGCGGGTGGCGGGGAAGCGCACCGCGCCACCGGCGAACGCGCGATGGAGGTACGGGCTGCGCGTGCGATGGCAGTCTCCGTCCGGGCCCACCGAGCCGATCTGGACAACGCGCCGCCCGCCTTCTTCGCGCACGGCGAGAGGGACGAAACACGTGTCGGGGTCGGGCGACGGGAGTCGCATCACCAGCAGGCCGCGATTTCCGTCTTCAACAATCCAGCCCTCGGCAAAGCCGCTGAATGTGGCAAGTCCCGACAGGTTGAAAGACTGGTCCGCCCCGTCAAGCCCCACCTTGAACGGAAGCGGATGCGCGCGGAACCCGTCGAGAGGGCCGCCCTCGAACTCCGAGCCCATAAGCAGATCGGTGAGCGATGCGCCATCGGGCAGATGGAGAGTGATCGTCTCGTCGTACGCTCGCGTGGCCGGGGCTTCGGACGTCTCGATAACAAGCCGCACGCCCTGGGTTTCTGCTTCTCGTCGCTCCGCGGGAGAGTCTTTGCGCGCCGGTGGCAGAACGAGTTCGATGCGCTCGCCCGTTGAGAGGGCGGCTCGCGCGCGGAAGACACGCGCATCCCAGCCCTGCCAGCCGGCACAGGACGCGTCGAGATTATCCGCGGAAACTGGAGGAAGCAGACCTGCCATTGAGTGACTCCAAAGCGCGGCGAAGGGCTCCGCGCGGCAATGCTACCTCAAACAGGCCCCAAAACTCAAGGGACTGGCGCGCATTCGCCGGACGCCCTTCAGCAGCAGGCCCGGAGAGAGGCGAAGGAGCCGCGGCGCTCAGGCTGCGGCTCCCGGGACTCAAAGGCCGCCGGGAGGCTACCGGACGACCATCTCCACCGGAGCGGCGACACCGCGCGCCTCCGGGTTGTAGTACTGATACACCACCGACTCCGGCGTTTTGGCGCGGATGGGGAACTTCGCCTTCAGGCGATACTTGAACGTCAGCGGCTTGCCGGATTCGACCTTTTCGATGTAGATGATCGCCTGCCGCCCGGTGAGGCTGTATTTCTGGAAGGTCTTGTCCTTTACGAGCTGTTCCAGGTCTTCGGCCATCACTTCGAACCCGGGAGGCGTGCCGAGATCCACAATCACCATGTTCGCCGTCCCATTCCGGCCGTCCGCCAGACCGTTGAATGCGACAGTGACCGTGCTCGTGACAACGTCGTTCGCATCGAGCTGGGTTCGGTCGTAGCTGACGTCTATCTCCATCTCCTTCTTCCGGGCAGGAATGCCGCGGACCCAGGGCAGGTAGTAATAGCTGCTGATCTGGAAGAGAGACGAACCCTTGCCGCTGAACCGGATCTCGACCTTGTTGTCGCCTTCCTGAATGAACTTCTTGCAGTCCACCTGCCGCAGCACGTCGCTGTTCTCGGGCGTGATCTTGAAGCTGCCGGCTTCTTTGCCGTTCACAAGCACGGTTACGTCCGCGTTGATCTCCTGCGTGCGGTTCTCCATCGAAGAGATGAGCGCCTTCAGCGAGAAGATCGTGGCCTGAGTGCTGCCCCAGGTTCCGTGCGGGTCTTTCGATTTGATCAGGAATGTCAGCGCATCGGTCACGATGTCGTTGTAACGTCCGGTCTGCGCCAGCGCGAGGGCGGCGAGGGCCGTGGTCTCGATATCCGCCGTCTGGCCGGTTGAGCTTACGGCGGTGTTGCCCTTCGTTGTCCAGTACACTCCGCGCTCGTCCTTCTGGCGCAAGTCGGCCAGCTTCTGGCACATGTCAATGCACTTGCTCTTGCCGTCCGGGGAGGCCAGGAACGCGTTGGCTGCCAGCGCAAGAGCGTAAGGGTCATCCACCTTTGACCAGTTGGCCGTGAGATACGACAGCCCCTTCGAAACGGCGCCCCCGCTTTCACCCGACGACGCCAGCGCCCAGAGGACGTACGCGGTTGTCCGGAAGTCGTCGGTCTGTCGGTTGATGGCGCCCTCCGCGATGCCGCCCTTGTCCGGTGTCCACGTCCCGTCTGCCCTCTGCTTGGAGACCAGCCACTTCTGCGTGCGCTCGATGACCGCCGGGTCCACCTCGTACACCTTGCTCATGTCGCTGAACTCGAGCAACCCGTAGGCCGTCAGCACCTGGTTGGCGGGCGCGTTGCCGAACCACTCGAAGCCGCCGCCCGGCACTTCGTACGAAAGCAGCCGCTGATAGCCGAGGTTGATGTACTGCTCCGCCTTCATCTGCACTTCGGGCGTGGACTGCTTCGTGGAGCGGAGATACCCCAGAACAAGCACATTCGGGTAGGTCGCGCTCGAGGTCTGCTCGAAGCAGCCGAACGGCATTCTCAGCAGGCTATCCATGCCCTCCACTACCTGGCTGAAGATTCCGGGATACACCTTCACAAGGATGTTGCTGGCCCCGTCTATTGCGCTGGCGGGGATGGTTACGGTGCGCGTCACGTCCTTTTCGAGGCGGTCGTTGATGCTGTCGTCGAAGCGCTGCCCGTCCGGGACAACCTCTATCTCGCGGCGGATGGCGTCGTTCATCTTGCTGCCGTACGCGTGAACGGTGAGCTTGTGCCAGCCGATCTGTTTCACCTTGAGACGATAGTGAACCGCCCGGACCTGGTTCGCCTCGATCTGCAGAACCTGCTTCTCTGTTCCTTCCAGCTCGAACCACGGCTCCTTCGTGAGCACCAGCTCGACCTTCTGTTCCTTCGGAAGGTAGTTGTACACCGCGATGGGCACCGATACCTCGTCGTTCTGGGTGAGCGCGACGGGGAGGTCAATGTCTATGAAGAAGTCCTGGAAAACCTTGATGCCCTGCGTTGTCGAGCCGAGCAGCCCGTTCAGCGACGAGCCCATGGCGGTGAGACGCCAGCTCGTAATGGAATCGGCCATGTCGAGCGTGACGCTGGCGCGGCCGCGGTCGTCGGTGATGACTGCGGGGTTGAAGTAGAGAGTCTCGGGGAAGAACTCACGAACACGGACTTGCGGTCTGCCCCCTTCGGCGGGCGAGGAAGAGCTTCTGGCAAACACGACGGCCTTATCGGTCAGATCGCCCGTCACGACCGCATCGAGAACCGCGGCATCGGCCGCAGCCGGTACTTCCATCCCCAGACCGCGCCGGTTGATGCCGCCACCGAAACCGCCGAGACCATCGAACCACAGCTTCGCTTTGTCTTCCTCTTCTTCCCAAACCCGTGCGTTCGCGATCAACTGCGGATCCTGTTGCGCCTCCGGGAAGCTGCGCACGACGATATCGTCCACATTGCCCTTGCGCCCATCAGGGCCCGTGCTGCGCATTGCCAGCCCCTGCCGGTAGCCTCCCCACGGGCTCGCCTGGAACTCATACGCCCTGCCCCACTCGTCCGTGAGTACGCTCTTCGGCAGCTTGCCCTCACGGACAAGGTAGTGAATGCCACCCAACTCATCCAGATTCGCCTTAGGCGACGCCTGGTAAAACGCGCGTATGGCTCTTGCGACTGCTTCGCAGTCGGCCTTTGCCCTCTTCGCGAGTTCCTCGCGCGCCTTCTCGATCTTCGCGGCGTAGCTGTCCTGATTGAGCGTAAAGACCGGCGTTGCCGCCTCCAGCTTCTCCTTCTGCACCGCGGCGAAGAGGGCTTTCGCGGCCTGCTGCTTACCGGGTTCCAGAGCGCCCTTTTCTCCCGTTACAGGCCGCACGATGTCGCCGGGGGTGATGCCATGAATCTCGAACTTCGGCTCGGCCAGCTCCTTTTCGAGCATAAAGTAGATGCGCTCGAGTCCCGGCTGAAGCTCCTGCAGAGCGTAGACGCTCTCGTCAACAATAGACACGCCGAGCGCCGCGGCCAGCCCCCTGCCCCGCCTGTCGGTAACGGTGAAATCGAGCTTCGCCGGGCCGCCCGGAAGGTACTGCCCCCTGTCGGCGGTCACCTTGATCCGCATCTCATCGGCGGGCTGAACGTACACGGTGCGCGTGTCGCGGATGATATTCCCCGTCCGGGAGATGCGATAGGCGTGGACTTCGAGCGTCCCCGCCATGTCCGCCGTCAGGGGAAGCTCCATGGAGCCCGCGCCGGCGGCGAACGGCAGCGTGCGCGTCAGCACAGTCTGTCCGTCTTTGACGGCATCCACGTACACATAGCCCGACCGCTGCGATGAGAGCACAGTGAGACGCAGCTCCTGCCCGACTGCGGCGACGGCCTTGTCTGTGCGAAGGAGAACAGACTCCTCCACATTCTGAACTCCGAGAGTCTGATAGAGATCCGCTCTGTGACCCTGATCGTCGTGCGCACTCACAAGAATGTCGAGCGTCCCTGCCGACGGACGCACCCGGGCCTGCCCCATCCCCAGCCCGTCCATCTTCACCGTCTGAAGAAGCTGGTCAACGTACTGGCCCGGCTTGATGTCCTTCTGGAACCCGACGGTTGCGTGTTCCACGGGAGAGCCATCGGGGTAGCTGACTATGATATACAGGACGTTATCCACCCCCGGGATGAGCTGGCCGCCTTCGGGCACGACGAGAATCTTGATCGGGTCTTTGGCGACGGGTACCATCGCCGTCACTGTCTCGGTATGGTCCGCTCCGTCCGTGACCTTCACCTCGGCCTTGAAGAATGCATCGCCCTGCTCCAGCGGCTGCCCTGCGAAGGCGTCCGGCAGCTTCTGCTCGAACTCGAACGTGCCGGAGGCATCTGTGTCCCCGGTTATCTCGGCGAAGTCGTTGAACCCCACATCGAACTTCGCGAGCTTGACGTTGACCTTCCCGCCGTCCACAGGCTTGCCGAAAAAGTAGTCCGCGTGGATTGTCCCCTTCACGGTCTCGCCGGGCAGGTAGAACTTGCGCCCGGTCTCGAATCGCACCTTGAACTTCGGCAGGACGTAGCGTTTGACAGTGACCTTCTTCTCGACCTCATCCTTCCCGACCACCGCCCGGATGGTATACTCCCCCTGGTTGATCTCATTGGCGAGTTGGAAGTCCGTGCCCGCTACGCCGAACTTCGACAGATCCTGCGTCTTCTTGAGAACCTTGTTGCCTTTGGAGTCCATCACTTCGATCAGGCAGGGCTGGCCCGCGACGGGCTGGAGCGACGGAATCTGAAGCGCGAGCGCGCGGATGTGGATGATCTGCGAAGGCTGATAGATGGGCTTGTCGGTCGTCAGGAGCACGCGCGAAAGGCGCTTGATGCGGATGTCTGAGGTGACCTCGTCCTTTTCCCCCATTCCCTCGGCCACAACACGCAGGACGTAGTTCCCCTCACGCTTCTCCGGCACGGCAAACGACGCCTCGATGGTCCCCTTGCCGTTCGTGCGCCCGTTGAACAGCGTCTCGAAGTCCTTCGAGTCCTTCTCGGCAAGCGAAATCCGCACGGGAGCGCCGGCGACCGGGCTACCGCTGAGGTGGTCGGCGGTGATGACGCGCACGGTGGCATTGCTGCCCGCCAGCCACTGATCCTGCCCGAGCACGCGGGTCTCGAGGCGGATGCGCGGAACGGCCGCCTGCGCCATCAGCACACACCAGACGGCCGTGCTCCACACCGCGACCGCGCCGAACGCGACCAGTTTTGTCAGCTTCCTGTCAGCTCTCATGGTTTCTCCTCAAGCCTGCCACTATTTGATGCTTTGATGAGCACCGGGCCGCATTCCTTCAACGGGCGCTTCTCGCTGGCGCGCGCCGTGCGGTATAATGCGGCGGCTCTAAGGCGAAGGGGGACTGGACAGGACAAACGTATGAGATCAGTGCACACAGTGATTCTGATTGCGGCGTGCGCCGCGATTGTGTCAGCGCAGGGCGCCTGCGCCGCCGCAAAGAAGCAGGGCAAAATGACAAAGCAGAAAGACATCGTCATCTACCAGGACAAGAATTTCTACAGCGCCTTTCCGTCGCTGGTGGTTCGCAAGGACGGCGAGATTCTGTGCGCCTTCCGCCGCGCTCCCAACCGCAAGCTGCTCTGGGGAGGCTGGTACACACACACAGACGCGAACAGCTATCTGGTGCTCGTGCGGTCTAAGGATGGCGGCAAGACCTGGACAAAGGACCCTTCACTGATCTTCGCGCATCCACTTGGAGGATCGCAGGACCCGTGCATGGTTCAGCTTAAGGACGGCTCAATCGTCTGCACGAGCTACGGATGGGCAATGATTCCTCAGCCGGGTCAGGAGAAGATGGGATCCACACTTTCGCATCCCCCGTATTCGTTCCTCGGCGGGTACATCGTGCGCTCCGATGACGGCGGCAAGAGCTGGCTCGGCCCGTTTGTGCCCCCATCGCTCCCGGGCGAGACCTCAAAGGACGCCCTGGGCAATCCCTGCCCCACCTTCAACCGGGGGGCCATGATCCAGATGAAGGACGGCCGGCTTCTCTGGGCAGTCGTCGGCCGCAACAACCTCAAGCCGGTACTCACGTCCGTGTATCTCGTCGAATCGCGAGACCGCGGGGAGACGTGGAAGTACGTGTGCCCCATCGCCGAGGATGAGAAGATCGTCTTCAACGAGACCTCGCTCATCGAGACGGCGCGCGGTGACATCGTGGCATTCATGAGGACGGACAACTTCGAAGGCAAGGCGGCGGTTGCGCGTTCGACAGACGGCGGCAAGAGCTTTCAGCCGTGGGAGGACGGTAAGTTCTTCGGGCATCCGTTCCATATGCTGCGGCTGCCCGACAAACGCGTGCTGCTAGTGTACGGCTATCGGCAGGCGCCGTTCGGAATACGGGCGCGGGTGCTGAACCCGGAGTGCACGGACTTCGCGGAGGCCGAAGAGATCGTGCTGCGCGATGATGGAGGCAACAGCGACATCGGCTACCCATGGGCGGCAATGCTGCCGAACGGCGACGTTCTGGTATCGTACTACTTCAACGTCAAAGACGGCCCGAGGCATATTGCGGGCACCATTCTGCGGATGGAATAGCGCCTGGGCGCCTGAGGCACAATGCGGATTCTACTGGTGTCCGACGACGAGCGGTCCATAGCCGGGGTGCGGCGCGAGTTGGTCCTTGCCAACCATCAGGTGCTCTGGTGCGCCAGCGACAGTGACTCGCTGGCGGATGCGCTTGCGGCGATGGCCCCCGAGGCGCTGGTGCTCGACATGGCCGGGTCCGGCCCCGGGGCCCGGACAGTGCGCCAGAGACTCGAAAACGAGTTCGCAATCCCTCCCATGCCGACGTTCGCCCTCATCCACAGCGAAGCTCTTCCCGACTTCGACCTGGCGTGGGGGGCCGACGACTTCGTAGTTGTGCCCGGGGCGGCCGGTGAACTGGCGGTCAGAATCCGGCTGCTCTTCTGGACGCAAAGCCGTATTCGTGAAGAGGGATCCATAAGCTTCGGCGATCTGGTTGTGGATTTCGCGAACTACGAAGTGCGCGCCGGCGGCCGCGCGCTCGACCTGACATACAAGGAGTTCGAGCTTCTGAAGTATCTGGTGACCCACCGCAGCCGCGTACATACCCGCGAGTCGCTTCTTGCCCGCGTGTGGGGCTACGACTACTTCGGAGGCGAGCGCACCGTGGACGTTCACATCCGCAGGCTCCGGGGGAAACTCGGCCCCGAATACGCCGATATCATCGAAACCGTTCGCGGAGTCGGCTACCGGTTCGCGCCCCTGCGGCGCAGTGACGGAATACAAGATTAACATCCCCGAAACACAGCCGTAACATCCGCACCCCACAATGGCTGCAGGCTGGGGAGACCTCCGGCCCGCGGAGAGTTGCAGATGGTGACGACAGACAGCGGCGATACAGCGTGGATGCTCGCATCCACGGCCATGGTGATGCTGATGACACCCGGGCTTGCGCTGTTCTACGCAGGAATGGTGCGGGCGAAGAACGTGCTCGGGACTATGATGCACAGCTTTGTGATGCTCGGAATGGTGGGGGTAACGTGGGTTCTGTGGGGCTATGGCCTCTCATTCGGTGGCGACGGAGCGCTGATTGGCAACCTGAGCTGGTTCGGGCTTGCCGGAGTCGGCGATCTTCCGAATGCGGATTACGCGCCGACTATTCCGCACTCGCTCTTTGCGATGTATCAGGGCATGTTCGCCATAATCACCCCCGCCCTCATCTCGGGAGCGCTCGCGGAGCGGATGCGATTCGGGGCATTTCTCTGGTTCATGGCGCTGTGGTCCACGGTGGTGTACACGCCAATCGCGCACTGGGTGTGGGGTAATGGCGGCTGGCTGAGAACCCTTGGCGCACTCGATTTCGCGGGAGGCACGGTCGTTCATATATCATCGGGCAGCGCGGCTCTCGCCGGAGCAATACTGCTCGGACGAAGGTTGCGCCTCGGGCACGAGGACCTTGCTCCGCATAACGTCACGATGACGGTTCTGGGGGCGGCGATTCTCTGGTTTGGATGGTTCGGATTCAACGCCGGCAGCGCGCTGGCCGCTAACGGCCTCGCGTCGGCGGCGTTCCTGACCACCAACACGGCGGCGGCGGCGGCGACACTGAGCTGGCTGCTCGCGGAGCGCATTCATACTGGCAAGGCGACGGCGCTGGGAGCGGCGTCCGGCTGTGTGGCGGGGCTGGTTGCCATCACCCCTGCAGCCGGTTTCGTTCCGGCGTGGGCCGCGGTTATCATAGGTTTTGTGGTGAGTTTCCTGAGCTACGGCGCCATCCGCCTCAAGACCAGGCTGCGCTATGACGACGCTCTGGACGTTGTGGCGGTCCATCTCACCGGAGGAGCGTTCGGCGCTCTGGCGACCGGGCTGTTTGCCTCCCGAGCCGTGAACCAGAACGGCGCCGACGGGCTTTTCGCCGGAGGGGGCTTCGCGCTTCTCGGGCGGCAGGCGCTTGCTGTGAGCGCAACTGCGGCCTTCTCGTTTCTGGTGTCGTGGGCAATACTGAGGGCTATCAGTCTTGCAGTCCCTCTGCGTCTTGACCGCGATGACGAGACCGTCGGGCTGGACCTGTCGCAGCACGGTGAAGTCGGCTACAATCTGGAAGCCGTGTGATCCCGGGCGCCGGCCCGGCGTGTTCATCTTGAAAGGACAGACAGTTGACCAAAGTCGAAGCGATCATACGCCCGAACAAGCTGGAGGACGTGAAAGCGGCGCTGGACGCGCTCGGAGTGCAGGGCATGACGGTAACGCACCTGATGGGCTCGGGCAAGCAGCGCGGGCGGACGCAGCACTACAGGGGACAGGAGTACGTCGTCAACCTCCTCGACAAGACGAAGATCGAAACCGTTGTTTCGGACGATCAGGTGGACGAGATCGTCAAAGCCATCACAAAGGCGGCATCGACAGGCGAGATCGGGGACGGCAAGATATTCCTGTCGCGCATTGACGACGCCATCAGAATCCGCACGGGCGAATCGGGCGACTCCGCCCTCAGGTAGCCCGCGCCGCGGAGCCCGGAGCGTGTGAGCAGCCGCCCCGGATCCCGCGCACGATACCGCATTCACACAACAAGGGCTGCTCGGATAAGGACGGAAGAGTAAAGCAGTGGCAGGGCCCAAAGAAGCGCCTTATGATCAGTCTTGGATTGCACAGGCACGCAAGGACCTGACCTCTCTGGCCATGGTCGAAGACCTTGCCGATTTCGTCACCGCGCGACGGAGCGAGGTGATCGAGCGCGCGGCGGACCTGCCGGGCGAGGCGCGCACGCGCCTCCTGAGCGATCTGATTGACATGGTCGTTCGCCGCATGCTCGAAGTTGCCTGCGAGCCCACCGATTCCACGCCGAGCCTGCTTTCGCAGGCGGAACGATCGCTGTCTATTGTGGCGACAGGCGGCTACGGGCGGCGCGAACTGGCCCCGTTCAGCGATGTGGATATCAACTTTATCGCCGCCTCCGAGGACGATCCGGAAGTCGACGCTATCACCCGGCGCATGTTCCGCCTCATTATGGATGTCCTGCTTTCGGGGGCGAAGCTGAAGGTCGGATATGCCTACAGGCTAGTCGGAGAAGCCGGTGCCCTGCACCACCAGAATCAGACAGCTCTGCTCGACGCGCGGTTTGTGGCCGGGAGCCGGGAGGTGTACCAGTCCTTTCAAGACGAGCTTCGCCGCAGCATCCAGCCTGTCGCCTTCATTCACGACAAGATGAAGGAGCGCGAGGCGGTTATAGCCAGGCAGGGGACCTCGCTCTATCTTGTGGAGCCGAACATCAAGGAGGGCGAGGGCTCGCTGCGCGATCTTCAGCTCGCGGGTTGGCTGGCTCAGGCGGCGTACGGATTCGAGAGCCGAACCGTGTGGGAGGATATGCGCATGCACGGATTGCTTTCGACAGCCGAGACAGCCGAGGCCGCCGAGGCAAGGGAGTTCTTTTCGCGGTTGCGCTGGGAGATGCACGTTGCGGCGGGCAAGCAGGCGGACACACTGACAGTGCCAAAGCAGGAAAGCGCGGCGGCGAGTCTGGGATATGCGGACACCCCGGAGGAGTCCGGCGTCGAGAAGCTGATGCGCGACTACTACCGGCATGCCGAGGTGGCCCGGCGAACGGCAGAGAAGGTGGTGAGGCGGGCAACGGGGCTGCAGCTCGAACTCGAGCACGGCCTCGACGCAAGGGACGGCAGGATTATCCTGCAGAATCCCGAGGCGTTCCAGAACGATCCCGCGGCCTGCATTCGCGCATTCGCATACTGCCAGCGCTATGGGCTCACCTTCGACCAGCCCGTGATTGACGCGATACGCGCGGCGACCGCGAGTTGCCCCGCGCCGATTCACGACCCCGAAGCCGCGAAGCTGTTCCTTATGATTCTGGGCGGCGCCAACGTCGCCACGACGCTGACGAGCATGGCACACTGCGGGGTGCTGCAGTGGTTCGTTCCGGAGTTCGGGCGCGTTATGCGGCTGGTGCCGTATGATCCGGCGCACGAGTTCACGGTAGGATGGCATTCGCTCACGGTTGTGCAGCACTGCGAGCGCCTCGGCACGAGCGGCGACGAGGACATGCGCAGGCTGTACTCAACGCTTCGCCAGCCCGAACTGCTGTATCTGCTGGCGCTTGTGCACGACAGCGGCAAGGCCGTACGGGGCGAGGAGCATGCCGAATCCGGCGCCCGGATAGCGGCGATGGCCGGGAAGCGGCTCGGACTGGACACGGAATCCGTTGAACGGCTGCAGTTCCTCGTCCGCAATCACCAGCTTATGTCGGACACCGCGCGGCTGCGCGACCTGACACTGAGAAAGACGGTTGACGATTTCACGGCAGTCGTGGACGAGGTTGATACCCTCACGATGCTTTTCATCTTCACGAATGCGGACATTCTGTCTGTCGGTTCCAGGGCGTGGAGCGAGGTGCAGGGTCGTTTCCTGCGCGAGTTGTATTTCCGCGCGGAGCGCGCCATTCTCACCCGCGCCCCCATTTCCGACACGGACGAGGACATGGCTTTGCATCGCAGCAGAGTGCGGCGCGAACTCTCGATCACGTCCCTGCCCGAGAAAGCCGTCGACGAGCACATAGCCCTGATGCCCGCGATGTATCTCCTCAACACCGGCCCCGAGGAGATGGCCGCGCACATCGCCGCGATTCAGCGGGCTCGCAACGGGCAGCCCTCGGCTGACCTTCGCACGGAGCCGGGATCGGGCTTCACGGAACTCACCGTGTGCGCGCTGGACGACCCGGAGCCGGGCCTGCTTTCGAAGATTGCCGGGGCACTGTGGGCGATCGACGTAAATGTCCACGCGGCTCAGGTGTTCACCCGGAAGGGGCAGGACAAGGTCGCGCTCGACCAGCTCTATGTTGACTTCGAGGGCAAGCCCCTGCCCGAGTTCAAGAAGGCTCAGGTTGAGAAGGAGCTTACGGAAGTGCTGAGGGGCGACCAGACCGTGCACGGGCTTCTCGCCGAGCGGAACAAGGAGCTGAAGCCCGACTACAGTTCGCTGTCGCTCGAGGTGCTGAACCATCTGTCTGAGCAGCACACGGTCATTGAGGTGCACGCAAGCGATCAGCCGGGGCTGCTGTACCGGTTCACCCGCGCAATCGCCAGCCTGGGCTGGGACATTCATTCGGCGAGGGTGAGCACATGGGGCGCCGAAGCCCGGGACGCGTTTTACGTGACGGCTGGCGGCGGCAAACTGGGCCCCGACGCCGCCGATCGGCTCGAGGAGGCTCTGAAACGGGCCTGAGCGGGCCCGGCCGAGAGGTTGGACTGATGAAACTCGTGATGGCGGTCATCCGGCCGCACAAACTGCAGGAGGTGAAGAACGCCCTATCGGAGATAGGCCTGGCAGGCCTGACTGTGACAGAAGTGCGGGGGCACGGAAGGCAACGCGGCCAAGTCGAGAAGTACCGCGGTCTTGAGTATTCAATCGATCTGCTGCCCAAAGTGAAAATCGAAGTTGTCTGCAGCGACTCTCAATCCGAGGACGTGATTGAGATCATCGTGCGCGCGGCAAGAACAGGCGAAGTCGGGGACGGGAAAGTATTCGTCCTCCCTGTCGAGGAGTCGGTAAGAGTCCGAACCGGCGACAGGGGTCCCGGGTCGCTCTGAGCCGTCAGCCGGCAGACACAAGAAGCAAGGATCGAAAGAAGGAAGAGACCAGCAATGGCAACCACACCGGCAGAAGTTCTGCAGATGATCAGGGACGTCGAAGCGCGCATCGTTGACGTGCGCTTCACCGACCTCCCGGGCGTCTGGCAGCATTTTTCAATACCAGCAGAGGATCTGGACGAAGCGGCATTCGAGGACGGTCTGGGCTTCGATGGCTCCAGCATCCGGGGGTTCCAGGACATACAGGAGTCGGACATGACCCTGATGCCCGACCCGAACACCGCCTTCGAGGACACGATGGTGGAGCACCCCACCGTGGCGATTATCTGCAATGTCCACGACCCCGCCACCGGCGAACGCTACAGCCGCGATCCCCGCTTCATCGCCGCAAAGGCCGAGCAGTATCTGATGTCAACGGGAATAGGCGACACGAGCTACTGGGGCCCCGAAGCCGAGTTTTTTATCTTTGACGACGTCCGCTTCGGACAGACGGCGAACGCGGGTTTCTATTCGGTTGACTCGAGCGAAGGCATCTGGAACTCCGGCCGCGATGAAATGCCGAATCTCGGCTACAAGATCCGGCACAAGGAAGGCTACTTCCCCTGCCCGCCCATGGACAGCACCCACGACCTGAGGAGCGAGATGCTCCTCGCGCTCAGAGACGCGGGTGTAGATGCCGAGATGCACCATCACGAAGTCGGGACGGGGGGACAGGCCGAGATAGACCTCCGCTACGACACGCTGTTGACGATGGCCGATAAGCTGATGAAGTACAGGTACATCGTCAAGAACATCGCCAACCAGCACGGCAAGACGGTGACGTTCATGCCCAAGCCCCTGTTCGAGGACAACGGGTCGGGCATGCATGTCCACTCGAGCATCTGGAAGGGCGGGCGCAACGTGTTCTGGGACGAGACCGGCTATGCGGGGCTTTCGGACACCGCGCGGTACTACATCGGGGGGATTCTGAAACACGCGCCTGCGCTTCTCGCTTTGTGCGCCCCCACGACGAACTCGTACCGCAGGCTCGTTCCCGGGTACGAAGCGCCGATCAACCTCGTCTATTCGCAGAGGAATCGCAGCGCGGCGGTGAGGATTCCGGCCTACCTGCAGAGCGAGAAATCGAAGCGGATCGAGTTCCGCTGCCCCGACCCCAGCGCGAACGGGTATCTGTGCCTGGCTTCGATCCTGATGGCGGGTCTGGACGGGGTCCAGAACAGGATTGATCCCGGCCAGCCGATTGACAAGAACATCTACGACCTGCCGCCGGAGGAATCGAAGACGATTAGAGGCACTCCGGGCGACCTGCATGAGGCGCTCAATGCCCTGGAGGCCGATCACGAGTTCCTGTTGAAGGGCGACGTGTTCACTCCAGACGTCATTGAGACCTGGATCGGCTACAAGCGAAAGAAAGAGGTGGACGCGGTGCGCCTGCGGCCGCACCACCACGAGTTCCATCTCTACTTCGACATCTAGCGACGAGCGCGGAGATTCGAGGAGGCGCGCTCTTTCGAGCGCGCCTCCTCCTCATGCCAGCCAGTAGCCCTCAACGGCGCGCCCCGGAAGCGCGAACTCCAGCCAGCCCCCGCCTGCGCGCGGCTCCGGCTCGTCTCCCAGAAACCCAGACACCTGCCCGGAAGCCTTCAGACGGATGACCGCGCGCTCTTCCGATTCGTTCGACACGACCAGGAACCTGCGCGTATCCGCCTGCAGGATATCGGCCCGGCCGGGCCCCTCGACCAGAACGTCCGGATCTCCAATGCTTTCGCGCACAAGCTCGGCGATGAGATCACCGCAGGCCCCACCGTCCGGCTGAGACGCGCTGTACGCGAGGGGCGCTCCGGCCAGAAGCGCCCCGCCCTCCCCACTGCGCATCCGGGTTATCGCCGCGCCACCGTTCGGGAGAACGCCAAGGACTTCCGCTTCGCCCTCGTACTCGGAAACTGCGACGCACACGGGAATGGCGGTCCCGGCGGCCAGACCCCCGACATGGCGGGAAAGTCGAATGGCAAGCCCGCGGCCGCGGCCTTCGGCCGCCTGCATCATCGCATACGCGTCGAACCCGGTCGTGAGCGGCCAGGTCATGCGTTCGCGGCATCCGAAAAGCTGGTCCAGGCCCATCCCCGGCGTGACCGTGGAGTGCAGGCTCCGCGCGCTGTCGTAAGCGGCCGGCCAGATCTCGGACACCACTGATCCCCCACGCCTGACGTAGTCACCAAGGGCGCCCGCGACAGGCTCCGCAAGCCAGTACGGCACGGGCAGATAGAGGCAGCGATACTGCTGATGCAGCCCTGCCGCGAAGTCGGACGGGTGCACGAAATCCACCTGGTACCCCGCCCGCGCCAGGGCCCGGTACGCGCCGTCAAGGCTTCTCGAATAGAGATCACCCGCAAGGGTACCCGCCCAGCAGAAGATCTGGTTCTCCGGGTCGGCGAGTAGCGCGGCCTTAGCGGGAAGCGGGCTGGCGGCGAGGAAGAACTCCTCATCGGCAAGCAGGGCGCGCGCGATATGAGACGCAGGCTCAAGCCACGGGGCCGGACTGCCGTCAGGGTTGGTCAGCCCCCACGCGGGCGATTCCCCGCCCAGCCTCTCCGGACGATACTGCCAGAACAGAAAGCCCTTGATGCCGTGCGCGAGCGGGATGAGGATGTGCCGCTTCATCTCAGCGCTCCCAATCGGTCGCGGTCGCGAGAAGGCGCCGCCGGGAAGCGCATGGATCTCCGCGTTGATGACCGCCTTTCCCCGAGCCGCGCTGCGGAGCAGATCGGCCGCGAACGGGTCGGAACCAACGCTGTTGCCATGCAGGTCGCCCGGCTCCGCAAGCAGCCAGTCATCGGACCCGCAGGAAACAAGCGGGAAGATGGGAGGAGGCACGGTGTGGCACACGACCGGATGAACCGTGTCCCACCGCCGGACAGCCTCCTTGCGTCTCAGCAGCTCGTCCCGCATCGTCTCCGCGAAGAAGAGCCGCCAGTCAATAAAGTCGCGGTAGGTCTGCGGCTGCACGGGCAATTCCACTTCATCCCAGGTCTGGTAGTTTCGGCTCCAGACGCGGTTCAGACGCTCCAGCGATGAGTAGCGGCATTCAAGCCAGTCGAGGAACGCGGCCCGGGAGCTCGGGCAGGCGCAGACGAGATCGCCGATCTTCGGCTCGCGCAGGAGGCCCACCGTCAGCTCGGGCTCGTTCCACAGGTCCCAGAACGCCAGCGAGGGATGAGTACCCAGCGCCTTTGCGGCCTCCTCTACAAACCGCACCGAGTGCTTCACGGCCGCCTTGTGGTGGAGGCAATGCCCGGGCACGCCGCCGATCTGGCGGTAGGGCGTTGTTACCGGCCCGAGCGTGCGGCCGCCAGCCGTCACCATGCGGCAGTCCGGATACGCCGCGAACAGCCACGCGGGAGCGCAGTCCATAATCAGGTTGACCACGACGCGGAGCCCGTGAGCCTGCGCGGTGTCAAGGAGCAGAGTAAGATCGCTGAAATCGAAGCGGCCCTCGGCCGGGTTGTTCCAGCGCCACTGCGCCCAGACCTTGATCGTGTTGAATCCCGCGTCGCGCATTCGCCGCAGGTCGGCGTCCCATTCTTCGGGAAGCGGCGTCGGGGCACGGTAATACTGCGCGCCGAATGGCATAAACGATAGTATGCGGTTCATGCTCATCCCCTTCCGCGGCCGCGCCGCGGCGTCCTACCTCAAGCGACATTGTCTTTGTGCCGAAACTGTGTTGACCGGCGAAATAGGAAGCTCGTATAATCGGGCGTCACGGTGGCCCGAAACGAGGGTCTATCATACTGAGGAGGCTATCATCCATGAAACCAGCTCTGCTGCGAATTCTGATCTCGGGAATGCTTTTCGCTCTGGCGGCGCCAGGGCTTCTTGCCTACAGCATTGTTGACGTGCCGACGGCGAACCAGGCGGCGCTTCACGAGGTCAATCTGGCGTACTACAGCCTTTCGATCAAGAAGTCCCTGCCGCCCACGCACAAGGACATCTACGTCGCCTATTCGACCGTGGCCCCGGGCCTCGAACTCGAGTACATTCACGTGGACATCAACAACGGGTTCGGCACTCAGGACCTCGTGAACGCAAGCTACAAGCTTATGCCCGAGACTGCCAAAACGCCTGACGTTGTCATCGGCGTCAAGAACATCTTCGAGGACGACACTTCACCCAGCCCGGACGAGCAGAAGCGCTCGTTCTATATCGCAACGGCGAAGACACTGAACCCACCCAGCCCGGACGAGCCGTGGCACCCCGTCGTCCGGCTGCACGTCAACTATGGCACGAAGGAGCATCGGGGTCTGTTCGGCGGCGTGCAGATCGCCATCACGCCCCGTCTCGGGTTCGCCGCGATGAAGATCACGAACTCGCCTTACAGCAAGATCTTTCTGGGGAACGAGTACGAGTTCGCGCTCGTGTACTCTCTCGGCAAGAAGGGCCCGAACATCAAGGCCGGCACGCTCGGCCACAGCACCTGGGCAGGACTCGACTACAGCCTGCACTACTAGTCGGAGTCGAACGGGGAGTTCGCCTGGCGAACAATGTGAGACGTGCCCGGCGCCGGTGCGCCGGGCACGTTGCTCGTTACGAAGACAGCGCCTATCTGATGTCCCTGGGCCGTATGGCGGCTTCACCTGCCGCATCCAACCCGACCCACCCCGGCTTTGCCACGACAACGATGTCTGACTGGGTCCTCGGCAGGAGCGTACTCACCAGATAGGTCTTGTACGCCTCACAGCTCGAGATGCCTGTAACCACGACAGCCACCCCCGCAGCAGGAATCTCCATCTCAGGCGCCCAGACAAACACGCCGCGGGTGCCTGTGCCGTCCGAAACGCCGCTTCCGTCGTCAATGTAGAACCAGTCCCGCCCCTTCAGCGTAACCACTCCGGACGTCTGGATCAGGAGGCCGATGTTGTTCAGACCGAGGCCTTTGCGTATGCCCCGCTGTGCCACGGAACCTCCAACCATCCAGTCTTCGCCACCAATGTATCCGCCGCGCATGAATACGGGGACTATGTCACCCAGTCCGGATTGCCTGGCCGCGGCAGCGGCGATGAACCGCTCACCGTCCTCATTAGTGCTGAGTTTTCCGACGATGTCGGCGCGCATGCCTGTGTCTAATGCGTGCCCATCGAGGTGTACGCGGATGCCGGCATTCCGCCCTTCGTCCTCGACATAGAAGACACCTGGCGCCGCATAGGTTACAGGAAGGCCCTGCAGAAAGACCGGCGCCCCGTCGGGTTTGGCCTTCCCTTCCGAGAGGGGCATGCCAGATGCACGCACCAGCCCGAATTTTGCCTGCGGTACCACAGCACCCAGCGCGCCTGCCGGACTTGTTCCGCACCAGGTGAGGGGGTCACCCGCCCCACTATCTGAATGATAGACAAGAGACCTGTTTCCCCCGGGCGAGAAGGCACAGACAAGACCATTGCTCGTATAGTCCGTGCTGTTGTGCGAGAAGTCCACGATGAGGTTGTCGTTGCCGTTGTAATCAAACGGAGTGGTGAACGTGAACGTCTTCCAGCCGGTGGCGGATACCGTCTCACTGGCGGCCTGATACACCGTTGTCCACGGCGTGCATTCCCATGCCGCCGTGGCGTAGGAAGAAGCTGTTGTGTGCTTCATCCGGATGTTCCAGTTATCCAGCGTCTGACCCGGAAGCTGCGAGATGTTCAGCGCCAGCGAGACTATCGTCGACGGACCCGCCATAAGCTCCGATGCGAGGTATATTACCTGTGTCCGGGAGTCGTCATAGTAGGTGTGCAGCGGGTAGCTCCAGGTCGAGTCACACGTACCGACGGTGATTGTCGAAGGAGTCGTGAACGTGTAGCACTGGCCCCCGTTGTCGGCGAGCGTGCTGTTGCCGGGCGCATCCGCCGCCTCAACGACGAAGAAGTACTCAGTCTCCCGAGCGAGCCCTTCAACGGTGATCGAGTGCGCCGTCGCCAACGACGTCTCACTCTCAACTACCGTATAGGGGCCTCCACAGACTGTACCGACCTTCACGACTCCGATAGCCGGCTCATCGGTGGTGAACGTGATCACCACGCCAACCTCTTCGGGCAGGCTGGAAATGGCGCTGATCACAGGACCAGCGCAGTCCAGAGATGCAGAACGCGTCTTCGTGACGTTCGTGCCGCCCGTACCGTCATCGGCATCAAGATAGGTTACGGACAGCGTCCCCTGATGCGCAGTCTGCAGGGTTCCATCCTCGGGCCCCGCTTCTCCCGAACCTGTGGAAAGCGGACTCTCCGCATTGCTGAAGACGCCAGGAGTGGCCGGGACTTCGGCAAGAATGACAGTCTCCAGGTCACCGGCGGAACTCTCCGCGGTCACAGTGGCGGCGCCCATCCCTGCAAGGCCGGCATCTCGCAGCTCTATCACAACATGGTCAGCGCACGAGTAGATATCCCTGTCCAGCGCCAGACGTCCATCGGAAGGATGGAACCCGGCACTCCCGCTCAATGCCATCAGGACTGACGGCTCAGTCTCGTCGCTGCTCGCGATCACGAGAGTCCCCTCGTATTCGCCCACGGCGTCCGGCTGGAACTTCACATCGAATGTCACCGGGTCCCCTCCCGCCGGTATGGTGAACGGTGTTGCGGGCAGATTCTCCACGGAGAACACGTCACCGGCTGCCATTGCCGCGATGTCGGGCTGTTTGGGCAGAATCGGGCCCGGATACACGGGCCTGTCGCCCTCAGGAACGGCGTCAGGCGACAGCTCGCCTCCGAACGGGTGCGCGCAGTACCACTCCTGTTCCGCGGACATGACGTGGTCTGCCTCAATCGGTGGATCGAGCACGACATTGTCAAAATAGTCGTGCTTCACTTCAGCTCCTCTGTAGGCGAATAGACCGATCCGGCCGGGACCGGCAAGACCTGAATCCGTCCCGCTCCACGCCAGGTTGCCGTTGAAGTACACCCGTATCTGCGACCCCTGGAAGCTCACGTTCACAAGGTTGGGGGCCTCGCCTGTGGCAAGGTAAGGCGAAGACGTCCAACCGCCACTCAGCCAGGTCTCAGTGCTTCCGATGAATCGGATCACCCAAAACGAACCTGCTGCGTTGATACCCACACCGTAAGCACTTCCCACTCCTCCATCGTAGACGAAATCATCCGAGCAGCGGAAGCACAGGCCCGACACGTAGCTTGTGTATCCGGTTCTGCGAAGGGTGACACTGAGGGACCCGTCTGCCCATTGATCCCCCGCATATAGCGACTGATAGGACTGTCCGGAGGCCGTACTGTAGGCACTGTACTCACCCTGCAGGACGGTCCATGTGGGCGGTGGCAGCGGCAGGGCGGCGAGAATGACGCCAGCAGCACGGTTGCCCTCACCCTGCAGGACGGTCCATGTGGGCGGTGGCAGCGGCTCCCATCCCTGAGCGGCCCCGTCTTCGAAGTCCTCCCGGTACTGGGCGCCCGAAATACGCACATCGGAGACCTCCAGATCACCCCGTCCCGTGTTTGCTATCGTCACATGCTCGGTGCGCGCGTTATTGATGAATACGGGACCGAAGGGCAGTTGGAGGTCATCCGCGGGCGGCAGGCTGTCCGTTACTTCGATCTCCGGCTGGAGGGGAATCACGTGTAGACTGACCACACGAATCCAGTGGTGCTGAGTTGTCATGTTGGAGAACCGCACCTGTGCAGAGTAGTCCCCGGCTGTCAGGGCATTCACATCCGCTGTCAGAGACACCCTGACGGTAGCACTCTCACCCGGTGCCAGTACGCCGCCGGCCTGGCTGCACGCAGCCAGCCTCGAGCCCGAGACCGCAGCCCAGGTGAGCGCCTCGGTCCCCATATTCTGGAGCGTATAGTCCGCCCCGTCCGGAATGAATGGTCCGCCCACCTGTCCGGTACTGGTGAATCCACTGGAAGGGGAAACCCTGAGCGCGTCCGTCGGCTCCACACCGAGCCGCAACTGGGGCACCTGTGTGCCCAGGGCGCCAGCCGGGGAACTGCCGCACCAGGTGAGGGGGTCACCCGCTCCGCTATCTGACTGATAGACAAGTGACCTGCTACCTCCCGGCGAGAAGGCACAGACCAGGCCGTTGCTCGTATAGTCCGTGCCGTTGTGCGAGAAGTCCACAATCAGATTGTCGGAACCGTTGTACTCGAACGGCGTGGGGAATGTGAACGTCTTCCAGCCGGTCGAGGTTACAGGATAACTGGAAGCCTGAAACACGGTTGTCCACGGCGAGCACTCCCACAACGCCGATGTGAACGAGGACGCAATAGTGTGCTTCATCCGGATGTTCCAGTTATCCAGGGCCTGTCCCGGGATCTGTGAAACGTTCAGAGACAGTGAGGTAATCGTCCAGGGAGCCCCTCCAAGTTCCGAGGCAAGGTAGAGTACCTGTGTCCTGGAGTCTTCATAGTAGGTATGCAGCGGGTAGCTGAACGTTGTGGCGCATGTGCCAACGGTTATTGTGGACGCAGTCGTAAACGGGTAGCACTGGCCGCCGTTGTCATCCGTCGCCACAGTGCCAACCACATCGGTTGCCTCCACAACGAAAACATAGCCAGTGGCGGGACTCAGCCCTGTCAGTTCAACCGTGTGCGCGGTGCCCCAAATCGGGTCCTCTGCTGCGATGATTTCCGGCCCACCGCAGACCATGGAGCAGTGCACGCGGCCCAGAGTGGGAACATTGGTGGCAAAGGTGACCGTTGCCGCCACACCGCTACTGGCATTCACGGCCACATTCGTAATTGATATCGGCCTGCAGTCCGCAGTGGCCGTATCGGTCTTCGTCTCAGGCAGCCCGCTTCCATTATCAGCATCCTCGTACGAAGCTGTGATCAACGCGCCGTCGCCAATCTGAAGAACCCCGTCGCCCTGCACGGGTTCTGCACCGGCCGTTTCTACCTGTCCCGCGAACACGCCCGGCTCTGGCGTCTCCGCAAGCGTCACAGTCTCTGTATCCCCTGTCGAACTGGAAACAGTCACAGGACATTCTCCGGCAGCCGCAAGATCGGAGTCGAGCACCTTGACAGAGACCGGCTCGCCGCAGCGGTAGGTGACCTTGTCGAGCATGACCACCCCATCGGCCGACGCGCTTACGAGATTGCAGGCGACCAGCGCAAAATCCTGGTCGGTCGCATCAGCATTTCCCGGAACACCGTCACCACCAATCGAGACACCACGAATGACGATGTCAACAGCGCCGCTGGTCCCGGCGGGCAGCCGCACCAGTTCGTAGTTGTTGCGTACATCCGGCGCGCCGCCTGTCTGTGAGACATCCTTGTTGAAGACGTTTCCACGGTACAGGACGCCGTCCACGTACACCTCGAGATCAAGATTGTTGACGTAGGCAGCCCCGGACAGCGCGCCCGGAGGGTCAGTCCACGCCAGAGACACTACCAGAGGTTCGCCCCCATCAGCCACAACCCCGCCAAGATGGTATTGCTCCCCCGGCCCGGTGAGAATCTCCGTCTGGTCAACGACCTTCCTCGGCCTCGCTGCGTCGAAAGCGAAAGCGAGGTTGATGATCCCGAATCCCTGGCTGTTGCTGGGGAAGTTGTCGTTGGCGTAGAGCCCGGTCATGTGCCGCCCGGAATGAATGATGTAGGCCTTGAGCAGGGCCGGGCTTGGCTCGGCGATACCGTACGTCCGCGAAAGGAAGTTGTAGACGAGGGAACCACAACCGGCCGCCGCCGGACACGAGTGGCTCGTTCCCGACGACCAGCAGTACAGAGTCTGCCCCGCTGGCATGTACTTGTCACAGACGCTGTCGCCAGTGTAGGCCGGGCTGGTAGATGTTGATGCCGCACCCTGAATGTGGGTGCCTGGCGCCTGGATCTCCGGCTTGGCGCGGCCATCGTCGCACGGTCCACGGCTGGAGAAGTCTATGACGTCCTGCGCGTTGTTCGCCCCTGATGGTGGAACGTCGCAGCCATCTGTTATGCCGAGAGTATCGTAGTTCTCGCTGGCGCCGACGGCAATGACGTTCTTCCCGGTGGCGGGGCTGCCGATGCTGTTCGAGCCTGACCCTTCGTTCCCAGCGGAGAAGAAGAAGGCCATCGGCTGCTGTCCGGTAACCGTGGGCTGGCAGTCCCGGACAAAGCTATCGTACATCTGCGAGTCCGACGTGTACTCGCCATAGGCGTCAGTACCCCAGGAGTTGCTGCTGATGCGAACTCCCCGCGCATACTGGCTGCTGACCATTGCAGCCTCGTTGATCGAAGACGGCCACAGTCCGCTATCAGAGAAAACCTTGGTATGAGCCATCCTGCCGTAGGGCGAGATGCCCAGGCCGTAGTGGAACCCTGCCGCATCCTGAAACGGAGAGCCAGTGCTGTTGTTGCAGCCGCCCACAATGGAGGTATTGATGTTTCCGTGCCCGTCAACGGCGTTCGGGTTGGTGATGGTTGGAGACCCGCCGGGCGCAATGTCGGCAAACACGACGCGTGAAGCAAGAGCGGGATCGCCCAGTTGCCTGAACTCGGGATTTCCCGGTGACGAGGCATTGCCGTTGTCAAAACCATCGTCAGTGACCACAACAACGGGGTAGGCTTCAGGATCCGTTGGGAATCCGTACGATTCGAGGAAGGACAGGTAGCCAGGCCCGGTTGGCGCCGTCCTGCCCGCGTTGAGATTGTCGGCGAGGATCTGACCCTGCCGCTCGCAGTTGAGGTGTTTCTCGAGATACGGCTCTATCCACACCACCCCCGGCACAGCCGCCAGAGACTCGAGCAGACTGCCTGCGATTTCTATGGAGACGTTGATATATCGTCCGCTCAGAACCTCGCGCGGCGGAACGATAACAGACTGTGCATCCGCGGCGATCTGGTCTGCCGCCTGGACTGCATCCTCGCCGTAGTTGAAAACCTGCACAGTGACCCGGACAGGATCCTCCTTGCCACAGGCTTCATCCAGAGCGGGGCTCAGCGCAAACCACGGATGATACTCACCAACAAAGGCCGTGTAAGGCTCGGACAGGAGCGCTGATGCGAGTCCGGGGGACGACGCTTCGTCAACCCATATGAGATAGGCGTTTTGTGGAATGTAGTGGACAATGCTGGCCCCCACGGACTTGAGAAGGGCGAGGTCCTCGTCCACAGGCGGCGCGACAAATTGAACCAGCATCAGCCGGCTCTTCGCCTCAGAGCTGGCCGTCAGGCGTTCGGGCAACGCGAAATCGGGCTTGCGCGTATCTATCTTCAGGCGACGCAGCTCGATGAAATTGAAGTCGTCCCGCACCACGGCGCTGGTACTGCTTTCAAGCGCGGATTTCAGGATCGCCGGGGCTTCATACACCAGATAGGAGTCGCGGCGCGCCAGCAGCTTCGCCCCGGCGCCATCCAGCCGCGTGATGTCCGCCCGTGCGCCGGAGGACACCAGAACACGGAGTTTCGTGTCCTGGTCCGCACCCGCAATCGCCGGCCTGAGCGCTGACGGGAACAGGATAAGACACGCAAGAGCAGGCGCCAGACCATAGCGCCTCAGAGCTTCCCACGAAGTGACGCGAATGCCAGATCGCTTCCCAACCATCTGCAAACCCTCCTTAGCTCCCGACCCTTAGAGAGCACTGCGACGAGCACTGTCAATGAAACATGCAAGCATACTCGCAGGCGCCAGACTCAGCGCGCAGCCGCTTTTCCGCACCTGACACAGCACCCACGCACGCGCTTCGGCCGTAATGCTGCCCGCTCTGACACCCTCCGCGAGACATCTGCTCTATGATAGTATCATAGGTCTGCCTGCATCTACAAGAACTCAGTCGCGAACATTCAATGAATAGTTATCAGGAGCGTATGAAGAACGCATGTTATGCGCATCACACATGGCCACGAAGATTGAGGTTATTTGTATTTACCCCGTCACTCGCCCAGATATGCCTTCTTGACGTCCTCGTTGCTCAACAGGCTGGCGGCGGGGCCGGAGAGCGCGACCGAGCCTGTTTCCAGCACGTAACCTCGCTGCGCGATGCTGAGCGCCATATGGGCGTTCTGCTCCACGAGAAGGATGGCCGCCCCTTCGGAGTTGATCCGCCGGATGATGTTGAAGATGTCGAGCACCAGGTTCGGCGCCAGGCCCAGAGACGGCTCGTCGAGAAGCAGCAGTTGAGGCCGGGACATGAGAGCGCGGCCGATGGCCAGCATCTGCTGCTCGCCGCCCGACAGAGTGCCGCCGTACTGCTTCAGCCGTTCGCCAAGGCGCGGGAACACAGCGACCACCCCGTCCATCGCCTCCTTCACGGCAGAGGGCGAGCGCACCGTGAACGCTCCGAGTTCCAGGTTCTCGCGGACTGTCAGGTTGGCGAAGATGCGCCGGCCTTCCGGCACATGGCAGATGCCCTGCCTGACAATCCGGTCCGGCGCGTCTCTGGAGATGTCGCGACCTTGAAAGAAGACCCCGCCCGAACGCGGCCGGACGAGCCCGCTGATTGCCTTCAGAGTGGTGGACTTGCCCGCCCCGTTCGCGCCGATGAGGGTGACGATCTCTCCGTCACCCATCTCGAGCGAGAGGTTTCTGACTGCGTGTATGGCGTCGTAGAAGACATTGATCCCGTCGAGCCGAAGAATCACGAAGATCCCTCCGTTCCCGGCGGCGCCTCGCCCAGGTACGCCTCAATCACCCCGGGGTCATTGCGGATGGCTTCCGGCGCCCCGGCGGCGATGAGCTTTCCATAGTCAAGAACGTAGATCGTCTCGCAGATGCCCATCACGAACCGCATGTCGTGCTCAATGAGTAGAATGCTCAGAGAGCGCTCATCCCTGAGCCGCCGCAGGAGGTGCATCAGATCCTGCGTCTCCTGCGTGTTCAACCCGGCCGCGGGCTCGTCGAGCAAGAGCACCGAAGGCCCCGGCGCAAGCGCACGCGCAATCTCGAGGCGCCGCTGCTCGCCATAGGGCAGACTTCGGGCGGGCACGTCCTTCCACCGCTCAATGCCGAGCATTTCCAGGAGAGATACGGCCTGTGAGCGCAGCTCGCTCTCTCCAGCCCGCTGCCGTGCCCCCGAGAACAGCGCATCGGCAAGGGTCTGCGGCGAGCGCAGGTGCGAGCCGATGAGCACGTTGTCGAGCGCCGTGAGCGACCCGAACAGGCGGATGTTCTGGAACGTGCGGCAGATGCCATGGCGAGCCACCGCATGTGCGGGCAGCCCGGCAATCTCCTGCCCCATGAGCCTGATGCTGCCCGAATCCGGCTGGCAAAGCCCGGTAATCAGGTTGAAAACCGTCGTCTTGCCGGCGCCATTCGGGCCAATGAGCCCGACAAGCCCACGCCCGGGCAGATCCAGCGAGAGTGCGTCCACGGCTACCAGTCCGCCGAAGCGCTTCGTCAGCTGGCGAATCTCAAGCAAGGCCACCGCCGGTCTCCTTGCCACGCGAACGAAGCGATGCCCAACTGAATTCGGAGGTGCCGAGCAGCCCCTGCGGCCGCACGAGCATGCAGATCACCAGCAGCGCGGAGTAGATGACCATGCGGTAATCCGCGAACTCGCGCAGCGTCTCCGGAAGCACCGTCAGCACAACCGCCGCAATCACGGCCCCGGTCGTGCTGCCCAGCCCGCCCAGAACGACCATAATGATGATCTCGATGCTGCGGATGAAGTTGAACGAATCCGGCTGAAGATATCCGTCGAAGTGCGCATAGAGCGCTCCCGCGCAGCCGGCCATCGCCGCGCTGAGCACGAACGCCATCACTTTGTAGGATGTAATGTTGATCCCAAGCACGCTGGCCGCGGTCTCGTCGTCGCGCAGAGCCTGCAGCGCGCGTCCCTGCCGCGAATTCAGCAGGTTTCGCGACAGCCAGACGATGCCCACGGTGAACAGCCCGATCCAGAAGATCGAGTTGATGGGCGCGATAGAGAAGCCGCGAGCGCCGCCTACCCGGTCAATGTTGATGAAGATCACCCGGATCAGCTCGCCGAATCCAAGAGTCGCAATCGCGAGATAGTCGCCGCGCAGGCGCAGCGACGGGAGCCCGACAATAAGCCCCGCGACAGCCGCGGCGACCGATCCGGCCACCACCGCAGCGAGCAGAACAGCACTGTCCGCGAGCCATGCAGGGAAGCTCGCCAGCCCGAGCGAGGCTTCCATCCACTCCCGGCCGAAATGGCTGAGCGACGCGCCCGTGTATGCCCCCACCGCATAGAAACCCGCATGCCCGATGGAGAACTGGCCAGCATACCCGTTGATGATGTTCAGGCTCACCGCCAGCATCACGCTGAAGCAGGAGAGCAGGAGCACACGCGAAACGTAGTGGTTGGGGTCAACGGTAAGCTGAAGCAGAAGCAGCAGCCCCAGGACAAGAAGTGCTTTGCCCCCTCGGAGCATCGGCTAGGCCCTGTCCGTGACGGGCGACCCGAACAGCCCGGTCGGCTTGACGATAAGGACGACGATGAGAATGGCGAACACGATGCCGTCGCGATAGCTGGACGCGAGATACCCGACGACCATGATCTCCGCAATCCCCATCAGCAGGCCGCCGGCGATGGCCCCCCAGACATTCCCGATGCCTCCCAGAACCGCCGCCACAAAGGCCTTCAGTCCGGGCTGGACCCCCATAAACGGCAGGATCTGCGGATTGTTCATCGGGACGAGCACAGCGGCCGCTCCGGCAAGCGCCGACCCGAGCACGAAAGTGAATGAGATGACGCGGTCAACGTTCACTCCCATCAACGAAGCGGCCTCTCTATCGAAACTGACCGCGCGCATGGCCCGGCCCATGGACGTGTGGTGGATAATGAACTGCAGTCCCAGCCCGAGCGCAAGCGAAACGGCAACGATGATAGCCTGCTGATTGCTGATAACGACGCCGCACGCGGAGACGACAGTGCGCGCGGGAACGAGCTGCGGGAACAGTCTCGGTTCCGACCCGAACGCGAGCTGAGCCGAATACTCGAGGAAGAGCGAGACGCCGATGGCCGCAATCAGAAGTGTCAGCCGCGGCGCCGCCCGCAGAGGCCGATACACGATCCGCTCAATTCCGTACCCGAGCAGTCCGCTTCCGGACATCGCGATGAGCATAACAACCAGCGCGCCTGCCGGCGACCCCATCGCCAGCCCCCCCAGAGCCCCGGCTGTGAAGAACGCGACATACGCTCCCGCCATATACACATCGCCGTGCGCGAAATTGATGAGGCGTAGAATACCGTAAACCATCGTGTAGCCGAGAGCAATGAGAGCGTACGCGCTTCCCCACACGATGCCGTTGACGAGTTGCTGAAGGAACTCCTGCAACTACGGCGTTCCCGTCTCCCGGGTCAAGTTGTCACTTGCGCGGCTCAATGGTTGTTACGTAGTGAACGGCCTTCCCGCGAATCTGCAGCACCACAGCCGATTTCTCGGCGTTCCGCTCGGGGTTTATCGTTATCTTGCCGGTAACCGCCGGATAGTCCTTCGTCTGGGCAATCTGCTTGCGGATTGTCGCCGGCTCGAGATCTTCCGAGCGCCTCATCGCTTCGGCCAGTATCCACGCCGCATCGTAGCCGAGAGCAGCCAGAGAGTTCGGCGCATGCCCGTAGCGCTTCGTGAACGACTGGACGAACTTGCGTACGTGCGGCTCATCGGAATCGGCGGAGTAGTGGTCGCTATGGTAGCAGCCCTCCAGAGAGTTGCCCGCGCGCTCAATGAGGCTCGCCGACGTCCAGCCGTCGCCGCCCATCATCGGGACCGTGATACCCAGTTCACGGGCCTTGCGTCCAATAAGAGCGACCTCCGTGTAATACCCCGGGACGTAGATCACATCGGGGTTCGTCGCGCGTATCTTCGTGAGCTGCGAGCTGAAGTCTATGTCCCCGGCGCGAAAGACCACATCACAGACGATCTTGCCGCCCATCTTCGGGAACTCCTCTTTGAAGACCTCCGCAAGGCCGGTGCTGTAGTCGGAGCCGTTGTCCCAGAGCACGGCCGCCGTCTTCGCGTTCAGATGCTCCGCGGCAAAACGCGCCATCACGTAGCCCTGAAACGGGTCAATGAAGCATACGCGGAAGATGTTGTCGCCCGCTCTGGTAACTTCGGGGTTCGTGGACGAGGGGCTGATCATGGGGATCTTGCGCATCTGCGCGACGGGCGCGGCGGCCAGGCTGTTGGAGCTGGCGACATCGCCGAGCAGGGCCACCACGCCGCTCTGGTCAACGAGCTTCGTGACGGCCGTGCGAGCCTCGGCGGGAATTCCCCGGTCGTCCTCGATGACCAGCTTCATCGGCTTGCCGTTGATGCCCCCCGCGGCGTTGATCTCGTCCACGGCGAGCTGGATGCCGTCCCTGGTGGTGAGTCCGAAGTCCGCTGTCGGACCCGTGAGAGGCATAAAGACGCCCACGAGCGGCTCGGACGAGCGCTTCGCGCAGCCTGCCAGGAGCCCCGCCGCAATAGCGGCGCAAAGAAGCGCCGCGCCGTGCCGTCGAATGTGCATGGTGTTCCTCCCCGTGCTCCGAGGGGGAGGAGGCAGTGTGCTACTCCCCACCCTGCAGAGCCGCCCTGATACTTCTTATGTGCGGTGGAGTGCTCCCGCAGCACCCGCCGACGATTTTGCAGCCCGCGGCCACGAACGCTGGAGCATACTCACCAAAGGATTCCGGCGACTGCCCGTACACCGTCGTCCCATCCGGAGCTGTCTCCGGAAGACCCGCGTTCGGCTGGGCGATCAGCGCACCCGCGCCCGCCGCGCGCAGCGCCTCGATAATAGGGAGCATCTCATCCGGCCCCGTGCTGCAGTTTGCTCCGAATGCCAGCAGCCCCAGCCCGGCAACCGCCTCCCAGGCCTGCGCCGGAGAGGTTCCCATCATCGTGCGCCCACCCGAGTCGAAAGTCATTGTCGCGAGCGCCGGGACGCCCAGTCCGCTGGCCGACTTCACGGCGATTGCGAGTTCGGCCGCATCGTAGAATGTCTCAAACAATAGCGCATCAGCACCCGCGCTGGCAAGCGCCTCCGCATGTGCCCCGTACAGGGCGGCCGCGTCCTCCGCCGTCAGGTCTCCATACGGCTCGAGGAGCACGCCCAGAGGGCCGATTGACCCCACGACAGCCGCGTCACCCCCCGCGGCCCGGCGAGCGATCTCGACCGCCTTCGCATTGAGTTCATCGGCCCGGCACTCAGCGCCATACTGCGCCAGCTTGTGCCGGGAGCCTCCGAAGCTGTTCGTCGTGAGCAGCTCCGCGCCAGCTTCGATGTAGGCCGTGTGCACAGCTAGAACGTCGTCGGGCCTCTCGGCGTTCCAGAGTTCAGGACACGCGCCCACGCGCAAACCGCGAGCCTGCAGCATCGTGCCCATCGCCCCATCCGAAATCAGGTAATCCCGCTCGCGCAGCGCGCGTTCAATGTCCATCGTCAGTTCTCCACAAAGAGCGATCGTCCGTCCACGATGTATGCGCTCATCTCGATCTGAGATATCAGGCAGCAGATCGTGGACTCAGCGCCCTGGTTCGAGTTGCGGCCGGTCGCCATCAGACCGTCGAAGCATCCTCCGGTGACAGGGTCGTGCACCGGCACACCAAGCGCATTGTGTCCGAAAAACCAGTCAAATGAGACCTTCGCCAACTCCAGATACTTCGGCGCGCCCGTAACTCGGAACCCCGCCACGGCGGCAAGGATCATCATCATGACGTCCACCGGCTGCTGATCGAACCACGCACGCTCGCGTCCCTTGAAATACCACCCGTTGCACCCGACGACCTGCAGCATCCCGTCTATGATGCACTGCTTTTCGAGGAATGCGTAACTCTCCCGAGCCACCTCCAGATACCTGGTGTTTCCCGTGGTCTCGTACGAGCAAAACAGCGCAAGGGGCATGAGCGCGTTCGAGTAAGTCAGATACGGCTCGAACCACTCCCACCCCGGGCCGGCCTGGTTCTCATAGTCGCGAACAACCGAATCGGCCAGCGCGCGAACCCTGTCCACGGCCTCGGGCACGTAACCTGCGCCGATGGCCAGCGTCATGCCGAGCAGGCTGTAGCACCGCCCCCTGAGAGCGCTCATCGTCTCCGGGTAAGGCAGCGCGGGGACGAGCAGCTCGTGCGCAACCTGTTTGACATTGTCGTGGATGTTCGCCGCCAGGCACTGGCCCAGGCTCCACAGTGTGCGCCCCAGGCAGTCCTCCGACCCCTCACCGTCGAGGAATATCTGCTCAAAGCCCATAAAGTTGTGGAACTTGCCGTTCGTGAGCTGAGCATAGTGCACGAAACTGAGGTACGTGCTGACCAGGCGCAGAGATCGCCGCGAGCCCGTGATCTCGTGATGCCGCACCGCGGCGACGAGCGCGCGGCAGTTGTCGTCCGTGCAGTAGCCCATCCGCCGGTTGGGAATCGAGTAGATGGCGTGCTGGATGACGCCCGTCCGGTCCGTGAGCGTCTCGAGGTGGCCCAGACTGATCTCGGGGTAGTGCCCGTCAATGAGCGGAGCGGCGTGTGGCGCAGACATGGGTCCAGGTGGCGCGAACGCCTAAGCCTGCGCCCTTTCCGTGTGCTCCTCCACCACCTTCCGGAAAAGCGACAGGTAGTCCACCGCCACGTTGAACCAGGCCGCCCTCCGGCCGTACCTATAAGCGGCGTCCTCGATCTGAACTCGGCGCTCAGGATTCGCCAGAACCTCGATAATGGCTCTGGCCATGGCATCGGGGTCGCAGAAGTCCACCAGCATGCCGCGGCCGTCGGCCAGCACCTCCTCGGCGTACAGGTACTTCGTCGAAACGATGGCGCGCCCGCATCCCAGCGCATACGCAAGCGTCCCCGAAACGATCTGGTCCTTGTTGACGTACGGCGTTATGTAGACGTCGGTTGCGGAAAGGTAGCGCACCAGTTCGCGAAGGGTGAGGAATCGGTTGTTAAACTTCACGTGCTCGTGGAGGTCGAGTTCGTCCAGCAAGCCCACGAGCATCTGGCGGTAGCTTTCGCCTTCATGGCTCCGGACGCCGGGATGGGTCTGGCCGAGCACGAGATAAAGCACATCCGGGAACTTCTTGCGCACCTCCGCAATGGCGCGTATGGCGTACTCGATGCCCTTGCCCCGGCTGATAAGCCCGAACGTCGAGATGATATCGCGCCCCGGCATCCCCAGATCGCGCTTCACGATGTCCGCCGGAATCCGGTGCACGTTCGGGACGCCGTGCGGGATGAGAGAAATCTTCTCGGGAGGGATTCCGTACACTTCCTGCAGGATGTCCGCGCCGAGCTTCACCATCACCACGATGCCACTCGACAGCTCGCCCAGGCGCTGCACGATGCGCTTCTGATTGTCACCCGGGTTCTGGAGGATGGTATGCATGGTGAGCACGAACGGCTTGGCCAGCCGCTCGGCGAAGTCGAGCACATACTCCCCGTCCGGCCCGCCGAATATCCCGTATTCGTGCTGCAGGCTCACGACGCTCGCCGAAGACTCGTTAAGAAAGTCGGCGCCCGCGGTGTGGCTGTCCAGGCTTCGGTCGAATATCTGGAAGCGCACCTCGCGCGGGTACTGCTCGATTTCGTCGCCCTTGCTCATCGCCACCACCAGCTTGCGGGAGAATGGCGTGAACTTGTCTATCGCCGACGACAGGTCTTTCGTGAACGTCGCGATGCCGCACTCGCGCGGAGGATACGTGGCCACGTAAGCGACATCCATGTTGTTCATGGTGTCGCGCAGGTAGCGGAAAAGCGTCTTGTCCGAAGACTCCAGCCATCCCACTTCGGCATTCAGCCCGCGCTCATCCTCGATGAACGCTCCCGGACGCGGCCCGCGCTTGCGGATTTTGCTCAGATCCTGTGTTGTCACTTATTGAACCACCTCGGAAACAGAAGGCCCCTCAAGCGCCGCACAGGCTGCCTCGACGCTCTCGAAAATCGGGAATACCCTCACCAGGCCTGTGATCTCGAAGACCCTGGTCACCTGCGGTTTCGAGCATACGATGAGAATCCGCCCGTGCTGCTCGCTTGCTCTCTTCAAGCCGCCAACAAGCGCGCCCAGTCCGGAGGAGTCAATATACTCGACGCGTTCCATCGAGATAATGAGATCCTTCCTTCCCGTTCCAAGCGCGCTGATCATTGCTTCTCGGAAGCTGGGAGAGGTATAGGCGTCCACCTCGCCCGTCAACTCGAGGACGGAAGTCGGTCCGTCCCGGCGCTCTGATATCTGAAGTTCACCCTGCAATGCTCAAACCTCCTTTAGCGGCTGCGGACAGCAATCCTCCGCCAGGCCCGTGATTACATAGGCCCGCGGGCTCCGCAGTGAGGCAGAGCGCTTTAGATCGCCGTCACTGCCGCCGAATCATCTGCCTGAGCTCGGTCAGGTTTCCCGCGTTCGCAAGGGCATCCTGCTCGGATATGAGCCCCTGCTTGAAATACTTGTCCAGACACTGGTTCATCGTCTGCATCCCATAGTAGTCACCCTCGCTGATCGCCGAGTAGAGCTGCCCCGAGCGGCCCTCCTCAATCAGCTTCACCGTTGTCGGGGTGGCTACCAGCACCTCGATAGCCGCAATCCGTCCCGGCCCCGGATGCCGCGGGAGCAGCTTCTGGGACACGATGCCCATCAGCGAAGTCGAGAGACGCAGACAGATTTGCATCTTCTGATGCGGCGGGAACATGTTGATGATGCGCTCCATCGTGTCCCCGGCGCTGGTGGTGTGGACCGTCGAAAAGACCAGGTGCCCTGTTTCCGCCGCGGCCAGCGCAACGTTCATTGTCTCCACGTCACGCATCTCACCGATGAGGATGATGTCCGGGCTCTGCCGCACCACGTACTTGAGCGCATCGCTAAACGAATCGGTGTCAATGCTGACTTCGCGCTGGCTGACGATGGACTTCTTGTCGGGATGCACGAACTCGATCGGGTCTTCGACGGTCACGATGTTGGTCGCCCGGTTCTGGTTGATGAGGTCAATCATCGCCGCCAGGGTGGTGGATTTCCCCGAACCCGTGGGCCCAGTTACGAGTATCAGCCCCTGCCGCAATCTGGCGAGTTCCGCAACTACCGGAGGCATACCCAGATCTTCAAGGCTGTACAGTTTGAGGGGAATCAGCCTGAGCACCAGTCCAAGCGTGCCGCGCTGCTGGTAAACGTTCACTCGGAACCTGCAGAGGTCCCTGTAGGTGAACGCGAGGTCCATCTCGTGCCGCTTCTCGAACAGGGCAATCTGCTCGGGGCTCATAATCCCGTAAGCCACCTCCCGAACTTCTTCGGGGGTGAGGCTCGCGAGATCGGTGCCGTGGACGCGGCCATCCACGCGAAGCGCAGGCGGGGAGTCGGCCTTCAGGAACAGGTCGGACGCGCGCGCGTCGTAGGCCATCTTCAGCAGATCGTCAAGCACCATAGAGAAGCCGGAATCCTTTCGTACAGGCGGGCTGGAGTGCCGGGCGCCGGGCCCCGAATGCGAGCGGCCGCAAAGCCAAAGAAAAAACGAGAGCCTGACCGCGCAAGCTGAAGCGCTGGCTCCCGTCGAGATCTCTGGACCAGACTGGGACACCCCTCCAGCCAGGGCCTGACAGATTATAGCCCATGCCCGGCCGCCCCTGCAATCACGTGCGGCTGGCCGCTTACTTACGGACCCAGCATTTCACCCGGCCGCACTGTCGCGTCGTACTCCTCGGGGGTGACATATCCGAGCGCCACGGCGGCCTCGCGCAGAGACACGCCCTCGCTGTGAGCTTTGTGCGCCACCTCCGCCGCCCGGTCGTAGCCGATGCGCGGCGAGAGCGCCGTCACAAGCATCAACGAGTTCGCCAGGTGCTCGCCGATGCGGCGGGTGTTTGCCTGCATACCCCGCACAAGATGCCGCTCGAACGACCGGCACGCGCCCGCCAGCAACCGCGCCGAGTTCAACACGTTGAAGATGATCACGGGCTTGAAGACGTTCAACTCGAAGTTGCCCTGCGACCCCGCGAAACCGACCGCCACGTCGTTGCCCATCACCTGCACGCACACCATCGTCATCGCCTCGCACTGAGTGGGGTTTACCTTCCCGGGCATGATGGACGACCCGGGCTCGTTCTCCGGAAGGAGGATCTCACCCAGGCCGCAGCGTGGACCCGAGGCAAGCCAGCGGATGTCGTTGGCGATCTTCATGAGCGAGCACGCGAGCGTCTTGAGGGCGCCGCTTGCCATGACCAGAGCGTCATGCGCCGCCAGAGCGGCGAACTTGTTCGGGGCGCTTGCGAACGGCAGCGAGGTCTGAGCGGCGATGTTGGCCGCTACGCGCCCGGCAAACTCGGGGTGCGTGTTGAGGCCCGTCCCCACTGCTGTTCCACCGGCGGCAATCTCGTAGAGCTTCGGCAGGACGCCCTCGAGTCTCTCAATATCATCGTCCAGCTGGGACACCCAGCCGGAGAACTCCTGCCCCAGCGTCAGCGGCACCGCATCCATGAGGTGCGTGCGCCCGATCTTGATGATGTCCCCGAACTCGCGCGCCTTCGCATCGAGCGAGTCACGGAGTGCTTTCACAGCCGGAAGCAGCTCGCGAACGATCTGCTCGGATGCGGCGATGTGCATTGCGGTGGGAAACGTATCGTTCGAGGACTGCGACATGTTCACGTCGTCGTTCGGGTGCACCGGGCTGCGGGTCCCGAGGATTCCTCCCGCCAGCTCGATGGCCCTGTTCGCGATGACCTCGTTGGCGTTCATGTTCGTCTGCGTCCCGCTGCCGGTCTGCCACACTCGCAAGGGGAAGTGATCGTCCAGCAGCCCTTGAGTTACCTCGTCAGCGGCCTGCACAATCCAGCGCGCCTTATCGCCGCTCAGCTTGCCCAGACTGGCGTTCACCTCCGCCGCCGCCCGTTTCAGGATTCCGAACGCGCGGATCATCTCGCGCGGCATCACATCCGCGCCGATGTCGAAGTGCGCCAGGGAGCGCTGAGTCTGCGCCCCCCAGTAGCGATCGGACGGGACCTGAACGGTCCCCATACTGTCACACTCGGCCCGGAACTCCCCCGGCTGGCTGTTCGTCGGCTGCATCTTCCTTCGCATCCCCTTCGTCAAGGTCTGCCGGGCATGCTAACGGACAAGGCCGGGGGCGCGCAAGCCTTGTGCGGCAGTGCTCCTCAGAGCGGCATAATGTCCGCCTGGTCGCGCACCCTGAGCACTCGCACCAGCGCCCCTTCAACCAACTCGCACGAGCTGATGCCGGTGACGCCGACGTAATCGCCCTCCAACGGAAGCACGACGCCCTCCGGCGCCGCGCACTTCAGAATCACGCCCGACCCGTCGTCAATGAAGAAGAACCCGCCGGACGACGAGAGCGCTCCGGTTTGAATCAGCCCCCAGGTTCTGACGAGAAGCCCCACGTTGTTCAGGCCGAACAACCCCTCGACCCCGCGCTGGCCCGCGCCGGTGGCGGCATCGTAACTCCGATCCCCGCCAACAATCGCCCGGTTCGGCATTCCGAGCGGCGTCACGGCCTGCACGGCGCGCGACAGCGTCACCCCGTACGCCGCGATCTTGCGCTCACCATCCACCGTCACCATCGAGCCCTCGATGCTCGTGACAACAGCGTCGCGGCTCACCTCAGCGCCCCCGATGACACCGATTCCGTAAGCCCTGTCAGAATCCTCGATCCACCAGTCCGAACCGTCAGCGTGTGTCACGGAGCAGAGGCCCGTGAAGTCCGCCGGCATACCGTCGGGCTGAGATTTCGCGGCCTCGAAGCCGGACTGCGCGGGAAGGGCCACTTCCGACATATCCTCACCTGCGCTGCCGTCCGGATCAGTAGCGACAGCCTTCAGGAAGTAGAGCCCCGGCGGCTTCGCCGTTGTGTCCCACATCACCGACCAGCCGTCACTGGGATCTAAGTCGGCGCCAATCGGCTGCCACCCGTCGCTGGCCGATGCGCGCTCTCCCGCCGGCGGAGGGCTGCCGGTCATCTGAAAGCCGCTCCCCATGGATGCCGTGAACTGATTCGGCCCCGACGCAGGGTATGTGAGGGTGCCGTTCGGGCTGACCCTGTAGGTCTCGCTTTTGCCGTTCGCCGGGTTCGTGAACGTCACCTCGTTGTAGGGATTGCCCTTCTCGTCCTTCTTCTGGTTGTCGTCCACCTTGCTCACAGCCATTGCGTGTCCCCAGCCGTTCGGGCCGCGAATGCAGATTCCCACCCCCTGCACCTTTCCGGCGGGCTCGGTCATGGCTTTCTTGAGCTTCTTCATGTCAATCGGGCCGGTGATCTCGTTGTACTTCCAGTCAAAGCCCGGGCACTTCTCTTTCAGATTCCCGAGAACCAGTTGGGACCCTGACTTCGCGCCGTCATCGCTCGTGCCGCCAGCCGTTGTGCCTTTCTTGTCGGCAAGGTTGTAGACCAGAAGCTGCCTCCCCACCGTCTCGGAGTGGTTCGGGTTGTAGGGGTGATTGGTGTAGTAGTTCCTCACCTGCGGATTGGTCCAGAGGATGCTGGCCTGCGCGCAGGGGTGACACATGTACTTGCCCGGTTTCTCGGGCGGCCAGTTGTACTGGCCCTGAATGAAGCTTACTGTCGGCAGGGAGACAATCACGGGGGCCTGCTGCTCGAAGAAGAGCACCTGGTTTGCGCCCTGTGCTCCAGATGCTGTGACGGGCACAACTCCATAGCACCTCCCCCCGAAGGGCGGCGAAGTGATCTCTGGCACTGGCGGCGTGTGGTCGAGCCACACCTGGCGGCTGCCGAAGTACACTCCGATGGCCGTGTTCATGGTGACGCGGGCAGTGTAGCCCCCTTCCGCGCACACACCCGTGTCCCAGTAGGCGCTCCAGCCGTCGCCCTCGGGCGCTGGCTCCGTGCCGTAGATCAGATCGGTCCCGTCGTTGTCCACACCGACGAACACGGTGAGTCCTGTGTCGTTCGAAACAACCTCGAACGCCGCGCTCAACACCTCGACCCGCGGCTGAGCCGCGCATCCCTTCAGCCGGACTTCGCCCGTTACGGTCTGCCCATTCTCCGGGTACTGGAAGGTCACAAGATCGGGCTGGTTCAGATACCAGTCGTAGCCTATGGCGGGCTCGGTGATGCCATCAGCCGAACTGACCCGGAAGTCGTAGACGATTTCCGTTTCGAAGAGGGGCACGGTGACGCTGTGTTCCGTCACAAGCGCGGGGTCGTAAACGACGTGGGGGTACACACCCTCGACGCCGTATTCGACAAGCGAGTCGCCCGGCAGGTCTGTATCCCACGATACCACCACAGTCATCGGCGAAGCCGGGGTGGTCTCGGGGAAGCCGGCGATCTCGACGCCGGAGGCGCAAGTCCGCAGAAGCACCAGCGCAATAGCCGCGCCGGCAAGCCTGGTCGCTCTCATCGCAGTCATCCCTCCATTTCTCCGGCGGGCACGGCCGCCGGAAGGATTCCGGCGGCGTCAGCGCCTGCCAGGACTGCTCAAGCCTGACACAAGACTATTTTACCACAGACCAGGACGCCTGAAGGCGGGGACGGGAATGCTAAAGCACAATCTGATCCGTATCAGAACGCGGCACGATCACGGGCGCGTAGCCGCCTTCCGCCGCCTCGATCCGGACGATGCCCGTCACGATGACGAAGTCCCCGGCCCCCGCCGGAGC
>MTKZ01013393.1_pt1 | contig 43972 bp, 33 predicted proteins | sample 1042781 | NCBI WGS metagenome assembly MTKZ01 (sample SAMN06212207, study PRJNA360539) | anaerobic digester metagenome | biome: Wastewater treatment plant; material: sludge; isolation source: anaerobic digester fed with sludge from wastewater treatment plant | place: Denmark: WWTP Viborg ...
GCTTTGTTCCTTGGCGAACTTGCTGCTTTCTATGGGTCGATACCTGTTGATATTCAAGGATTGCAGGCTCCAACCTTTGTTTCCCAAGCTCAGGCTTATGATAAAGTTCAACAACTACTGACAGAAGCAATTACTCATTTCGCAAGCACTGATGCTGTTCCACAAGACTTGAACTTTGGCGGCGATGGTGCAAAATGGACAAAGGTTGCTCATTCGCTCAAAGCCCGCTATTACCTGCACGCAATGAATTATCAAAAAGCAGCAGAAGAAGCTGCATTAGGTATTGATGCACCTAATATCGTGCTTCTTGGAATTTATAACGAAGCCGCTGGCGAATATTCTGTTTGGGGGCACTGGGCTTTAACCGAAGTTGGCGAACCTATTCGTGCTACTCACACATTTGTTCGTGCTCTTCAAGCAGAAGCAGGCGACAAACGTCTAAGCGAATACTTCTATCCAAACTCTGATGGTAATTTTGTGGGCTATGCCTACTTCAATGAACCTGGTATAGAGCCAACTGATGATGAAAAAGATATCACAAAACTTGTTTCTTTGAAAAAATATGGTAAATATGCTGATGATTTCCCATTAATTTCATATCAAGAAACAGTCCTTATTCTTGCTGAAGCACTTGCACGCACAGGAAGAGAAGGAGAAGCCGCAACTCAGCTGAACATTATCAGAAATGCAGCTGGTTTGACTGATTTCTCGGGTTCGGGCGATGCTCTGATTGATGAAATATTGAAGCAGAAGTTCTTGCAGCTGTTCCTTGAAGGACAAGCATATACAGATATGCGTCGCACTGGCAAAAAACCATCTCCAAATCTACCAATGCGTTTTATTTATCCAATAACTGAAAAGAACGCAAATCCTAATGTTCCAGCTGATAGCGAAGGTTTGGTAATGTGGCAGAAGTAAAAAGTATTGTTTTTTAACAGAATTGGCTACCTCAATAATTTGGGGTAGCCTTTTTAATTTAGTCGTTTTAAGATTGTCATTAGTAGAGCAATCAATGTGAGTTTATAGAAATGAATTACTATCTAATAAATATGCAGTATCTAATATTTCTATTTCAAAATATTATATATTTTCTAAGTGATTTGTAATCATATATTGCAAATAAAAGAAATTTGTAACATTTTTTTATTTATGTGTAATTTTAAAAATTAGAAAACAAGTAATAATAAATATTCATTGAGGAAAAAGATATGAAGAAAATTATATTAAACTTATTTTTAATATCTATACTTGCATTTTTTAGTTTACCTCAGGTATTTGCACAAGCACCTGATATTAAAATAGTTGGTGGTACACCAGCAAATATTGAAGATTATCCATATCAAGTTGCATTATTTTCTATTGATGAAGAGGGTAATATTGACGAATTTATGTGTGGCGGTTCAATAATTGATAGATACTGGGTGGTAACAGCAGCGCATTGTGTCCTACAAAATTCGCACAAAAAACAAAGAATAGTAGCAGCATTTTCTAAATTAGGCGAGGTTGATGAAGCAAAAGTGTATGAAATTTCAGATTATATCATTCATCCCGAATTTGATATGAACACCGTTGCAAACGATATAGCATTGCTTCGCCTGGCATATCCAATAGATACAGCAAATCCTGGCAGCAAAATTATTAGATTAGTTTCCCCCGAAGAGGAACAATTGGGACTTATAGCCCCTGGAACAATGGCAACTATTACTGGTTGGGGAACAACTCAATATATGGGCGAACAGCCCGACCAACTACAAGTTGGCACTTTGCCAATAATATCAGTAGAAACTGCAAATCAATGGTTCGCTGAAACTTCGCAAGGAATGAATACTGTGCTCGAAAGTATGCTCCCCGCTGGTTACGAAGAAGGTGGAGTAAGTGGTTGCCATGGAGATAGTGGAGGACCACTGGCGGTCAAAGACTCAACGGATCAGTATGTATTAGCAGGAATAACTTCATGGGGAAACATTTGTGGTGCACCAAAGCAACCAGCTGTTTATACTCGTGTTCCATATTTTTATGAATGGATATTAGAAAACTCAGAAATTAACTTAAATATTGAACCAACAAACGATAATTTTATTGAGTTACATAAATTATACATTAAAGATAAAGTATTTTCTTGCGGCAACACAACACAAATTGGTGAATATTTAGTTGTTAATAGAGGAATAGAACCGTTGGAAAAATTCGACATAACAATAAAAATTGGAACTGACCCAAGTAATTTGTTAAGAACTATTACTGAAACTATTGAGATCCTTAATCCATTGCCTACAGGAGGTAGTAAAAGATTCCCGATTGAAATGAGCGAAACATTTGAAGATTATGGAATGTACTGGGTAGAAGTTACAATTTCCAAACCAAATGGACATGAAATCGAACTTGAAAATTATACAGACAATAAGTATTTTGAGTTGGCAAAACCTAACACATTAACATTATCTCTAAATTTTGGTGATATTTTCTCAGTTAGTTGGGCAATACTCAATGCAGAAACAATGGAACAAATTGAAACAAAGGAATATAATTTTACTTCGTCGGGTAACAAAGTGGAAGAACAAATTTGTCTTAGCGAAGGCAATTATATGTTCTTTATTGGTGGGATGGGGACTTATGATTTTAATCTTGCAATTGATGCAGACGGAACTAAATACGACTTGCTTTGGAACGAAGAACAATCTTTTTTCCATACAACTACATTTACTATACCATTTGAGCCTGTTTATGATATTGCTGTGGAGAAGAACGATATGTGCGACTATGTCGTCGTTTGCGATTTAAATGAAGTCAGCGAAAACTTAAATCTGACACTGTATAATACCGGGACTTTGCCGATAATGAATTTGAAGTATAAGATTACTTATGAGAACAGTCAAAGCTCGGAAACCGTTACATTAACAAATACAATTTTTGCTGGTTCCGTTTACCCAATTGAATTAAATCTTGATGAATTGGCTGTAGGAAACAACAAGATAAAAATCGAGGTGATTTCTTATGATAACTATGAAGAAGAAACAAACCTTGATGATAACTCATTAACTGCTGAATTTCAAGTTGAATTACTTCCAAAATTTGCTACTTTGAGCATACAAACAGACGAAAACTACTGGAATTATGGATGGGAAATCAGAGACGAAGTAGGTAATATTGTAATGAGTAGGTATGTCGAAAGTCCTTACGCAACAGAATATGAGTTGTGTTTGCCAGAAGGATGTTATTATTTTGTTCCTATTAACAATTTTGACCAGGTAATGAATGTTGATACTGCTGTAGTAATTAGAGACATAAGCGGACAAATTTTATTAGTAGTAACAGGGGAAGAATTCGTTAATGAAAACCAATTCAAATTCTGTAATGAACTTACATCAGTCAAAGATGATATAATCGTTGATAATCTATCGTTGTATCCTAATCCGGTATCAAATTCAATTAATCTATCATTTTCAGCATATAACATTTCAAAAGCATCAATATCAATTACAAATACTCTTGGTAATGTGCTTTACCTGAATGAAATACAAACAACTATCGGACAGAACAACAAAACAATTGATATTAGCAGATTGCCTGTTGGTGTTTACTCAGTCAACATTACAATAAACAACAGCGTAATTTCAAAGCAATTAGTTGTGATTAGATAAAAGCAAAAGATAATAGTTAGAAAAAACTGCTCTTCGAATTTCGAGGAGCAGTTTTTTAATTTTTCATTTTTAAAATATCTATAATGTTTATATATTAACAAAGATTTTTTTCACAAAAAAGGTTGTATATGAAACAATTTTACGAGGTAAATTAATGGAAGCACAAAGAGGACAATGGGGTTCCAAAATTGGTTTTATACTTGCAGGAGCGGGAGCAGCAATAGGCTTAGGCAATATCTGGCGATTTTCGTATGTCGCAGGTGAAAATGGAGGCGCTGCTTTTGTTCTAACCTATTTGATATTTGTAATATTCTTTGGAATTCCCTTAATTATTGCAGAAATAGCAATAGGTCGAAAGACGCAGAAAAATCCCGTTGGAGCATTTACAAGCATTAAGAATACAAAATTCTGGAAATTCGTTGGTTATTTTGCTGTTCTCACAAATATCGGAATTTTATCCTTTTATTCAGTTATCGCTGGGTGGACTTTCGGCTATATCTTCAAGATGTTGAGTGGGGATGCCTTTGGATACCAGTCTTTTGTATCAAATCCATATTTTGAAATTGGGTTATTTGCAATATTTTTAATTTTCACAGCCGGAATAGTTTATGGTGGTGTGGAAAAAGGCATAGAAAAATGGTCGAAAATATTAATGCCGCTGTTAATTTTGATTATGATTTTTCTAATAATTTACGCAAATTTTTTAGAGGGTTCATCGAAAGGATTGGAATTTTATTTGAAGCCAGATTTCTCGAAAATCACGCCAAAAGTAATTCTATCGGCTATCGGACAGGCAATGTTCTCGCTTAGCCTTGGAATGGGACTGATGATTACATACGGAAGCTACTTATCGAAAAAAGAAAACATATTCGTTAGCGGTACAACCATTGCACTCTTGGATACAGCAATAGCAATAATGGCAGGTTTCATAATTTTCCCTGCGTTATTCTCTATGGGTGGTAATCCGCAAGCTGGTCCAGCACTTGTTTTCGAAGTTCTCCCTAAATTATTTATGGGAATGCCCGGCGGACAGATTGTCGGTGCATTTTTCTTTGTTCTTCTTTCCATTGCAGCACTTACATCGACTATCTCAATGTTAGAAGTTCCCGTCGCCTTTTTCGTTGATGAGAAAAAAATAAGTAGAAAAAAAATAGTGCTTTATGCAACCATTTTCACATTTTTTATGGGACTGCCGTCGGCTCTCTCGCAAGGCACAGTTGAAATATTTACTAATTTTGGGTTGCTTCCCGCCTCGATTTGTTCAGCGGATTTTCTGTCGCATATGAATTTTATTTTTGGCGATTTTGCTGTTGTATTAGGGGCATTGTTTGCGTCTGTCTTTGTTGGATGGGTATGGGGAATAAAATCTGCAACCGAAGAAATTTCGGAAGGTTCGAAAAATTTCAAAAAAATCGCTTTCCTATGGGGTTTCTTTATTAAATATATAATACCAATTGTAATAACTTTGATATTAATTAGGTTATTCGGCGTTATTTAAATATTTCCCAGAAATCAGGAAAAGATTTGTTTACACAAGCGGGATTGTCCAGAACAATTCCGCTTTTTGAATTAATAGCGGCAACTGCAAGAGACATAGCAATTCGATGGTCATTGCGTGCTGAGGCGGCTCCACCATCCAGTTGGCTTCCCTCGATAATAAAACTATTATCAGAAATTGCAATTTTAGCTCCAACTTTGGCGAATTCTTCAAGCAAAGCAGAAGCTCGGTTGCTTTCCTTGTTCAGAAGTCGATGAATACCTTTAATCGTTGATTTCCCCTCAGCATTAATTGCAAGAACTACAAGTGGTGGAATTAAGTCGGGGTAGTCTGTTGCGTCGAAAACAAAAGGCGGAATAATAGATTTTTCACAAATAACTTTATATTTGCTTTTTTTCTCAACCGAACAATTTAGTCCGTGTTCAATAATAAAATCAAGAAAAATCTTATCAGGTTGAAAAGAATTAGGGTCTAAATTCGAAATTTCCACTTTTCCCGAGGTAAGTCCTGCCGCCATTAAAAAAGCGGCTGCACTCCAATCGCCTGTAACAGTTACCAGATTTGTCTCAATGTTTGATTTATTTGAAAGATAAAACTCATTCCCATTGTATTGATAAATTATTCCAACTTTTTCAAGCATATTTAAGGTAAGAGCCACATATCCTTTGCTGACATAATTCGAACACCGAATAACAAAATGTTCCTTGGCAAAGGCATTTGCAATTAGCAGACCTGAAAGCAATTGAGATGATTGCGAAGCATCAAGTTCTATCGGATTTTGTATATTGCTTTTATACATAGTTAAAGGAAGAAAAGGTGAATTACCCTCAAATTTTATATCGTTACGTTTGAGAAAATCGAAAATATCAGGGAGCTTTCGATAAGAAAGTGACCCGCAAGCCGTAATTTTTGCATCCCATCCCATTACAGCAGATGTTGCAACAAGGCTCCGCGCAAGAAAGGCAGATTCGCCACAATGGAAATGAAAGTCGTTATTTCTTCTGATATTCTCAACAAGTAATCTTTTCTCGTAAAAAGTGCAGTTTGAATACTCTTTTAGAATATTGATAGCCGCAGCAGCATCTTCCGAGTTTGGTATGTTTTCAATAATGAATTTATTATTTAATAGGGCTATTAAACAAGCTCGCAGAAATTCACTTTTTGAAAAAGGGACAGCAATTTGTTTGTCGATAGTTATAGGCTTAATCTGCATTTAAGTAATTACTTAATTCTNNAGTAATTACTTAATTCGTTTTTCAACACCTGGAAAGCAGTATCAAATTTAGCGAAAGAATAAATTAAATCAGAGCATTTAAAGTAATTATCAAGTCTTCGGTTGAAAATACTGAGAAACTCTTCATAATCAGCGTGCTTTAAAATTGGACGATTATCTGTTTTAATGTCGTTCCAGATGTGTTCTGGCTTTCGAGCAAGAAAGACAACAAAAGAGCAAGATTTGAGCATTTCAATATTTTCATCGAAAATACAAGAACCACCACCTGTATCAATGATGGTATTTTTAAGCATGCTTATTTGCTTTATCACTTGTGCTTCAATTTTTCTAAATTCTTGTTCTCCGTGTTCTTCGAATATTCTTGAAACTGATTTTCCCGTTTGTTTTTCTATAAATTCATCAACCGAAAAATAATCCATATTCAGCTCACGGGCAAGCGAACGAGCAAATTCAGTTTTCCCAACGCTTGTCATACCAATTAGTGAAATATTGTCTTTTTTAATTTTCTTCTGTCGTAGAAGTTCAGATATTTTATCGTCGTCGAAAACAACGTTTTCCGAGATAAAAATATCATCTGCAAAATGTTTAAAAGCATAAAATGCTTGATTTTTTAGTATTTCGAAACCATCAATCAACTTTTGGTATTTATGAAAAAGCTTGCAAAGTTGGTTTTTCATATAGTTAAAATCAAATAAAAATTTTGCGGTCGTCAATTTTGAATAAGGTTTGAAAAAGCGTAAATCAGAAGCAGTATTTATTATCAGGTCGTAACTCTTTTTTATTGTCTCTTCATCGATTAAGCGGACGTTGCTATAAAAACTGCAAATAATATTTACATTTTCTTTTGTTCTATTGATTATATCGATTTGTTTGTTTAACTTACTTAATATATCAACTACCGTAATTGCAGTGCTTCCCGCACCAATGACCAGAATATCAGAAAGCTTATCGACTTCGATTTTGTGAAGTGAATCATATGTAGCTTTGTAATCAGTATTGAAGCCAAAAATTTGTTCCTTAAAAATTAGAGTGTTGCAAGTTTCTGTAATTTTTGAAATTTCATCGGGATAATCAACCCAGCCATAAACCAATTGCTTATAAGGCATAGTTACATTTACAGCATCAAGATTTAGCATACGAAACGTTTCTAATCCATTTTTTATGTCGGTAACAAGCAATCGTGTATAATAAGCATCTAAATTATTGATTTTGAACAAGTGATTATAAATTATTGGACTTGCACTGTTAATTACAGGATTGCCGATAACCGCAAACTTTTTCATATTACACCTTTTGAATTTCATCTACCGTAAATTGTCCCGCAGCAGTCTCTCCCATAGCAGAATGAGCAACATACATAAACGGGGAACCTTTTCTTAATGCTTCCAATCGAGTAAATTTCAGTTCCTGCCCAATCCCAAATAGTAATAATTTATGACTTGGGAAACTATCGTATAAACTAAATACCTTATTAATATCGAGCGAATTCTCGGTATTAAAAACTACTTTTACATAATTAGGGCTGAAACTAAACATTTTTTTCACCAGCTTCCGAATATCATCAACACCATTTTTTTCTTCCGACAAATGATATGAAACAATTGTTTTGACGTTATATATTGCTGAATAGTTTAGTAGTTCGAGAAGATTGATTTCAAATTTCTCAAAGTCAATGTCTATATATTTGGGTGATAGTTCAATGATATTTTTTATTTCGGAAGAATTTAGAATTATTTTTGGTGCAATAATACAATCGTAATTTATTATTATGTTCTTAACTTCATCGAGTGAATATGCTGTATCCAGCCTGTATTCAATAAAGCTCCCCTTTGGGATAATATTGTTTATCTTTGATATAGAGTTTTTATTCGAGATGCTAATACAATATTTTATTTTTTGTTCGTACATACTAATTTCAAGTTGATTTAAAATAACTAATTGCTCGCTCAGCTGCCAGTTTCCCGCTTAAAGCGGCACTTTCAAGCGTTGCAGGAAGCAAAGTATTTACCCAATCGCCACATATAAATAGATTAGCGTATGCAGTTTCAATCGGCAATCTTTTTTTTGAATTTGCGATATCGATTGAAACAGTCGCTTTTTTATCAACAATAAGCTTTGTGTGAACAATATCCTCTGTTTTTTTTATAAGTCCAAGATAATTCAGTTCCTCAATAATTGTTTTTGAGATTTCAGAATGTGGCAATCTACATAATTCCTTCGCATTACTGATAGTTACTGTATATAGAGAGTATCCTGAACTAACAGAATTGTAAATTTTTGTTAAATCAAATAACCAGTGAGATTGTGTTCCAACCAGAGCATTTATTTCAGAACAATCAAGTTTAGTCTTTGTCCAAATATAAAGTGATATTATTGGAGAAAACTCAAAATATGTTTGAAAATCAGCACTAATTCCGCTATTACTGAACACTCGGGCTAATCTATCAAAAGAAAGAGCAAGAATATAAGCATCGGCATTATATTCCTGACCTACTTTATCATAACAATTTGCGATAATGTTATTGACTACATCTAATTTCGTGATTTCTGTGTTTGTAATTATTTCAGTATTGTATTTTTGTAGTAGATAATGTGCTGGTTCAATCAATTTGCTCAAAGGAACCGAAGAAAAATAGATTTTAGCATTCTGGACATTCTGGAACATAATTTTTATTACTTGCACAAAAATAGATGCTGGCGATTTTTCGACAGATTGGTTCAATGTGGCTAAAATAAGTGGTTCCCAGAAATATTTAATTGCTAATTCAGTTTGCAAATTCTGACGTAAAAAATCAAGGCAACTAATTTCATTATCAATACGAACATTGTTGATTTTTAGAATAAGCAGAACGATAGAAATTTTTGATTTGAAGTCCAGCTTTCGAAAATTAAACAATGCAAGAGCCAGTGGTAATTTCCCACAAGATAGATTTGTTGCCAATTTGTCAGAACCTTTCTTATCAATGTAGTTAATCTCGAAATTGGATTGTGGTTTGAGTAAATCGAAAGTGTTTAAATTTCGAAGCAAGTCAAAAAAATTGTTGTATGCACCAATAAAAATGTGCTGCCCATTGTCAATTACGTCCCCTGTTGAATTATCAGTAAAAGAGAAACATCTACCACCAATATTTTTTTTTGCTTCAAATAATCGAACTTCTATTCCAGCTTTTGCCAGTATTATTGCAGCATTTATACCCGCAATCCCAGCACCGACAATTATTACTTTTCTTTTCATAAAAATTGGTATAAACTTTGTTGTAAAAATAGTGATTTTTGAAATAAATGGAAAATCGTAATGAAAAAAGCATTATTCATTACAGTGTTTATTACAATATTTGCCTGTATTTCTCATAAATTATATGCACAGGATAATTGGTTCGAAGTGATTGAAGATGAAGAAGTTCAGCAAATGCATAATTATAACCACCACTTAGGACTATTATTAGGAGCGTTATCAAATTTAAGCAACGGAGAAATTAGTTTATCCACAGGTATTGACTATACATATCGTTTTAATAATAGTGGAGCAATTATCGGAGTTGGTGGTTTTATCGAAGGGGCATTCGGTAAACACACAGAAGCGATTTTCGGTGGTTTGCTTAGTGTAAAGCCTTGGGAAGAAGTACAATTTCACATAGCCCCATCAATTATTTATAGAGATTTGCATACAAAAATCATCGACGAAATACATTCCACAAGCAAGGTGAAATTTTTGTTGAGGTTCGGTGGTAATTTTTCATTTCACATTGAAAATTTCTCAATTTCGCCAACTATCAATGCCGATATTGTCGGTAGCAAAGTTGGATTAGTCTATGGAATAGGTTTTGGCGTGGGAATATAAAAAAACGCCTTGATTGATGTTCAAGGCGTTTTTTATCAAAAAAATTTTGATTATGCATTTGCTTCTGCACTGATTTGAACACCACGAGGAACTTTGCATACTACAATGATTGTGTCCCCAGGAACTACAAATTCAATGCCTTCAAGAGACAAGTCACGAATATGAAGCGATTTTCCTAAATCAAGGTTAGTTACATCAACTTCGAGAGCGTCAACTAAATGCTGAGGCAAGCATTTGATCGTTACTTTATGCAATGATTGTTGTAATTTACCACCTTTACGAACACCAACGGACTGCCCTTTGACAATAACTGGGACTTCGACAGTAAGTTTTCTCACTGGATTAAGCCCAAGCAAGTCGAAATGGAGAATTTGGTCTGTAACGGGATGGAATTTCACATCTTTGAGAACGCAATCTTTTGTTTGTTCTTCGCCTTCAATTTGAAGCTTAATCAATTTAGTTGACGAAGTATAAACAATGTTGCGAAGTGAAAGGAAATCAGTAGCAACAGGAATACCTGGTTCGCCATTGATATAATAAACGCCAGGAATAAGTCCTTCTTTGCGAATTTTATTAAGACTTGTCTTCCCAACTTCTCTTTTTTTAACTTTAAGAATAATTTCTTTCATAATGAACCTCATTTATAAAATTTATCTTTCAATTTCAAACAGTGAGCTAATAGAACGATTGTCGTGAGTCCTGATAATTGCTTCTGCAAGCAATTCAGCAACAGAAACGATTTCGATTTTATCAGAATGGCGTTTCAGTGGAATGGTATCAGTTACGAACACTTTCGAAACAGCGTCTGATGCATCTATTTTGTCCAGAGCATTACCTGAAAGAACTGGATGAACGCAAACACCAATAATATGCAGCGCACCTTTATCTTTGAGAGCTTCAGCGCAATTGACAAAAGTGGTTCCCGTATCAATCATATCATCAACAATCACTACGTTTTTATCTTTGACATCACCAATAATGTGCATAATTTCAGCAACATTATGCTGAGGACGTCTTTTATCAACAAGGACTAAATCGCCACCGAAACGCTTCGCATAGGAACGAGCAGTCTTTGCACCACCAACATCAGGAGCAGCGAAAGTAACATTATCGAGCCCCATTTTTTTTAGCTGACGAATTAGAACAGGCGATGCGTAAAGATGGTCCATAGGAATATCGAAAAAGCCCTGTATTTGCGAGGAATGCAGGTCAATAGTGATAATTCTATCGGCACCCGCACGTTCGAGCAAATTAGCTATAAGCTTAGCTGTCAGAGCAACACGTGGCTGATCTTTTCTATCTTGCCGTGCATATCCGAAATATGGAATAACAGCTGTAACGCGTTTAGCAGAAGCCCGCTTAGCTGCATCGATTAACATCAACAGTTCAAGAATATTATCGGCAGGAGCGAAAGTAGATTGGATTATGAACAAGTCAACACCACGGACGTTATCGTTGAATTTAACCCAGATTTCGCCATCGCTAAAATTACGCACAAGAGTTTCAGAGAGCTCCAATCCGAGATGGTTTGCAACTTTATCAGCTAACAACTTGTTAGAACGTCCCGATGCTATTTTAAAATCGTGCATAGAACAAAGTTTAAATTAAAAATGCTGGGACGGCAGGATTCGAACCTACGAATGCCGGAACCAAAATCCGGTGCCTTACCGCTTGGCGACGTCCCAGTCATACATCAAGTTAGGAATACAAAATTATCGTTTTTTTTTATTTTATGCAAATAAAAAATTCACCAATTATCAATGAACGATTTCATCAAAAAAGCCTTGCTAATGTCAAGGCTTCGCTGTGACCCCGGCGCGACTCGAACGCGCGACCCTTTGATTAAAAGTCAAATGCTCTACCGCCTGAGCTACGGGGTCATTTTTTGTATTTTATTGTTGCTCACAATAAAATAGAGTACAAAATTAAAGAATAATTGTAAAATAGCAAAACATTTTTTTACTTTTGAGTAAAATAATATTTTTCGTTTTGGGCAAATTGATGATTATTCTCTAAAAAATCAACTATTCGTTTGTAGATTCCTTTTTCTTCTAAACCAATTTCTTCTAATAATTCTTCCTGAGTGCCGTGCTCTATAAATTTGTCTTCAATCCCCAACACAAGAATATTTGGTTTTATGCCGATGTTGTTTGCGAATTCAAGCACAGCAGAGCCAAAACCACCGATTTTTTGCCCTTCTTCCACAGTAACGATAAATTCAAAGCGGCTTAGTACATCTTTTAGCATATCCTTGTCGAGTGGTTTTGCAAAGCGAGCATTTACGACAGCAGCAGAAATTCCCACTTTTTCGAGCATTTCAGCAACTTTGATAGAATAACTTACCATTTTCCCGAATGCAAGAATTGCTAAATTTTCCCCATCTTTTAAAGTTTCTGATTTTCCCAGCGGGATGTGTTTCATCGGTGTTTTCGGGTCACCTTGTGCAAAACCACGTGGATAGCGAATGGCAATCGGAGCATCGGGATAATGATAAATTGCGGAGAAAAGCAAGTCACGTAGTTCTTGTTCATCTTTTGGAGCAGCAATAATTTGATTGGGGATTGTTCGCAGGTAAGAAATATCAAACACACCGTGATGAGTTGGTCCATCGGCACCGACAAGGCCTGCTCTATCGATAGCAAAAATAACTTTCAAATTTTGTAGTGCTACATCGTGAATAATATTGTCGTAAGCACGTTGCAAGAAAGACGAATATATTGCTACAACTGGTAGAACGCCCTGAATGGCTAATCCGGCGGCAAATGTTACTGCGTGTCCTTCTGCAATACCTACGTCGATTACTCGTTCGGGCATAACATCTTTGAGTTTGTCGAGACCAGTCCCTTCGCACATCGCAGCAGTAATAGCGATAATATTTTCATTTTGCTTGCATAGTTCCACCATAGTTTCACCGAAGACATCTTGATAAAGTGGAATGCTTGGCTTTTCAGACAAAGATTTTCCTGTTTCTTTGTCTATTTTGCCGATAGCGTGCAAATTATGAATATCACATTCAGCAGGACCATATCCTTTTCCTTTTTGTAGNNATTGGACCTTTAAGTTCTTTAATTAATCTCAGTATTTTAACCAGTTTAATAACATTATGACCATTGAAAGGACCAAAGTAAGTAAAGCCAAATGCTTCAAATAAGGCGCCCGGAGTAATGATAGCTTTCATACCTTCCTCAATTCGCCCCGCGAGCTTACGTAGCCTGTCACCGAAAGTATCGAGTTTCCCCGCCAAATCCCAAACATTTTTCCGAATTGATTGGACAGTAGATGAAGCGAAAATCTCGTTAAAGTAATTAGAAAATGCTGAAACATTTGCATCAATTGACATATTGTTATCATTGAGAATGACAATAATATCTCTTTTTTGGACGCCAGCATTATTCATTGCTTCAAATGCAAGTCCGCCGGTCATAGAGCCATCGCCGATGACAGCTGCAACTTTGAAATTTTCGCCCTTTAAATCGCGAGCAGTTGCCATCCCCAGTGCAGCAGAAATGCTGGTGCTCGCGTGACCTACACCAAAAGCATCGTATTCAGATTCAGAGGGTTTCAGAAAACCCGAGAGCCCACCCTTCTGGCGAATTGTATGAAGTGCATCTCTTCGCCCGGTGAGTATTTTATGGGGATAGCCCTGATGCCCAACATCAAAGACAATCTTGTCCGTCGGAGTATCAAAAACGTAGTGAAGAGCAACTGTAAGTTCAACAACCCCAAGACCCGCACCGAAATGCCCGCCCGTTTTGGTAATGGTATCTATCATAAAATCGCGAACTTCATCACATACTATTGGAAGCTCCTCCAATGGTATTTTTTTGAGGTCTTCAGGCGAATCTATTTTCAATAGATATTTATAGTTTTTCATTTTTCTTAAATAAACTTTAACAAAACTTTAAATATGACGATTAATCAAAAAGTTAGTTTTAATTATTCTAAAATGGTACATTCAACATCGGCAATCCCATCTTGTAGCATATCGAGTTGGCGGGCAGCTTCGTAGGATAGGTCTATAATTCTGCCTTCTACAAAAGGACCTCTGTCGTTTATAACTACCACTACTGAGCGATTATTCTTTAAGTTTCTAACTTTTAGTTTTGTCCCAAATGGCAACGAACGATGAGCCGCAGTGAGCTTATTTTGGTCGAACACTTCTCCGCTTGCAGTTGAGCGGCCGTGAAATTTATCAGCGTAGTATGACGCTTTTCCTCTAAAAGTGTATCCAGATGGGAATTCAGCATCTTTGGTGTTGGAGGAAGAATTGATACGAGCATTATTATTGCTAAAAGTATTATTATCTGTAAATCGAACTGCCGAAGCACACGAAACAAGAAAAATTGAGGTAGAAACAAACAATAATAATAATTTCATACAAATTCGTTTATTGTTTTATAATACATACAAATTTAAACGATATTCTTGTGCAAAAAAATACTTTTGAATTATTAATGATAATTTTATAAATTAAACTTAATTGTTAATCAACTTTAATCGCAATAAAATTATCAATATGAGGGGAAAGAATGGCAGACCAGGCACAAAGGATAGTTTTTTTATTAAAAAAACTTCAGATGGGAAACAAATACACAACTTCGGAAGCGTATGAAATGATTTGTAAAGAATTTGGACCGCATTCTTTAAGAACGGTTCAGCGGGATATGTTGCTTCTTCAAAAGTGCGAACCAACAGTCAATGCTACTCGTGTTGGGAAAGAGCATTTATGGTTTATCCCGAAGGAAATTCGAAAAGCCGAAGCAATGATGAGAATTGATAATAATGAAATTTTGTCCTTTTATATTCTGAAAGCTCACTTAAAAACATTTAACGGGACTGTAATAGAAGATGATATTAACAGGTTAATTGATAAGCTTGAAAAATTTGCTCCCGATGAGATATACGCTCCCGAAAGTTTATTTTGGGACCAAAATATTGGTTATTTTGATTACTCAAAGTATAATGACATATTAAAAGATATCATTGATGCAATTGTAAATAAAAAATGGATAAATATTGACTACGATACGTCAAGCAAAGGCATAATAAACAAAATATTGATTAACTTGCGATGCTTGTTTACATATAGCGGTGCGTTATACGCAGTGGCTTACGTTCCAANNGAAGAAGTCCCGAACTTCAAGAAAAAATTGCCTGAATTTAGTTTCAAGGAATGGACTAAAAATAGATTTGGCGTGTTCTATGGCGAGCCAAAACGCATTGTTCTTACAATCAAACCCGAATTCAAGCATTATTTCATCAATAGAAAATGGCATCAATCTCAAAACTTGATTGAAGAAGAAGATGGAAGCTTGACAATGGAATTGAAAGTCCCGCTTGGACCTGATTTTATTAGTTGGCTGTTGAGTTGGAGTTCTGCAATAATTATCAAAAAGCCCAAAGAATTAAGAAAAGCAATCATTGAAAAACTTGAAAAAGCTTTGATAGATTATGATTACAAAGAAATAGAAGGAAATGAATAATGAAAGTTAGAGAAATCATTGAATTTGCTATCAACAAAGAAATTGAAGCAATTGAGTTTTACAAGAAGCTCCAAAATATAGCGAAACTCCAATCGAGCAAAGCATTTTTGAAAGAGTTAGAAGAAATGGAAGTTTCTCACAAAAATATTCTCCAAAATTATCTTGATAATCCTTCGGAAATTAGCTTAATAGAGCAACCTACAAATTTACAGATAAGCGATTTTATGGATGATGTGGAAGCGGAAAGCGATATTACTTTTCAGCAAATATTAATTATTGCAATGAAAAGAGAAGAACGAGCAATGAGTTTCTATCAACAATTGGCTGCACAAGTCGAAGGTGAAGCTCGAAATGTGTTTATTCGTTTGTCGCAAGAGGAAGCAAAGCATAAACTACAACTTGAAACGATTTATGATGAAGAAATTTTAAAAGAAAATTAGAATAAATATGAAAAGAAAAATTTATTTACTATTTGCCATTTCAATATTTGGTATGGTTTGCAATTTAATCGCTAACCCTTGGGAAATGTCGTTGCAACGGCTGCGAGAAGGCAACGAGCGGTTTGTTGCAGGACAATCTGCTCACCCAAATCGATCACTTGAACGAAGGCAGGAAACAGCAAGCAAAGGGCAAAAGCCATTTGCTACAATTCTTGCTTGTTCGGACTCACGAGTGCCTGTAGAAGTATTATTCGACCAAGGCGTTGGTGATTTGTTCGTTGTTAAAGTAGCGGGAAATGTTGCTGATGTTGATGAAATTGCAACCATCGAATATGGAACTGAACATTTAGCGACACCTTTACTTGTAGTATTAGGTCATACCAAATGCGGTGCGGTAACAGCTGTTGCAAGTGGTGCTCATTTAGAAGGGCATTTACCTAAATTAGCTGATAAAATAAAACCCGCTTTCGAAAAAGTTCAAAAAGAGCATTCTGATAAGCATAACTTAGTAGATTTAACGATAAAAGAAAATGTCTTCCAGACCATTAGCGATATTATTTCGAATAGTAAGATAATAGGACACTTGATTGAAGAGAAAAAGCTCCAGGTTGTTGGGGCAATTTATGATATAGAAACGGGTAAAATCGAATGGTTGGGCACTCATCCCGATGAGAAAAAACTTGTTGAAATTTCTAAACACAGCGAGGCACAACATTCCGATAGCAAAAGCTTTTTCACTACGAAGAATTTTATTTTTATGGCAATTTTCATTGTTCTTGTGAGTTTGCTTGCAACTATATTGGTATTTATTTTAGCAAAACGGAAGTCTTAATTGAAGAAACATCTTTACATACTGGTAATAATTCTATTATCAGCAAATGTTTCTCTCTCTCAGTGGATAAATAAAAATACTGATGCAACATTCCAGATTAATTCTTCTCATTTTGTAGATGCTAACAACGGCTATATAGTCGGAATGTTTGGGGCAATTGCCAAAACAACCAATGGCGGTAGTAGCTGGATTAGCCAGAATGTTAGCAATACTAATATGCTACTTGGTGTCAATTTCACTAATGTTACAACGGGTTGGGCGTGCGGATTGTTCGGAATTATTTTAAAAACGACAAACGCTGGAAGCAACTGGAATCTTCAATTCAGTGGAACAACAAATGATTTGCTCAGAATTCTGTTTGTTAATGCTACAACTGGCTGGGCAATCGGTAGGTCAGGCACAATAATCAAGTCAATCACTGGTGGTGCATTGTGGACACCACAGTCAAGCGGCACTACGGAAGATTTACTGGGTATTTCCTTTATTAATTCAACAACTGGCTGGGTTGTCGGTGCAAACGGCACAATACTTAAAACAACAAATGGCGGGTCGTCCTGGGTTTCATTAACCAGCGGCACAACAGAAAACCTTGCAGGTGTTAGCTTTGTTAATGCTAACGTCGGTTACGTCGTCGGTGGCAATGGCACAATACTTAAAACAACAAATGGTGGCGCTTCCTGGACGCAGCAAACAAGTGGCACAACTGCTCAACTTACAGCAGTGCATTTCTACGATACGAATAACGGTGCTTGTGTTGGTGTTGGTGGAAAAATATTAAGAACAACAAATGGCGGAGCGAACTGGCTTGATGAATCTACAAGTGCAGCCGTGCAATTAACCGATGTTCAGTTCGTTTCTCCAACGGTTGCTTATGCTGTCGGATATGGTGGAAATGTTCTTCGATATGAACAAAGTTCATTGCCACCTCCAAATTTAATCTCACCTGCAAACAATTCAACAAACATATTGCCGAATGTATCACTTAGTTGGAGCAATGTACCGCTTGCTTCCTCTTATAGAGTCCAAGTATCCACAAATAGTTCGTTCAGCAATTTCGTTGTGAACACAACTACAACATCTACGAGCTTTCAATTGCAATCTTTGCTGTTAAACACGACATATTACTGGCGGGTTTGCTCCAAAAATGCAACAGATTCATCTATCTGGTCGAGCATATTTAGCTTCACAACTACTGATAGCGTAACGCAGAATATTACTCTTTCCGCAGGATGGAATTTGGTCTCATTGAACGTACTTCCATTTGATAGCTTGTTTTCGCAAATAAAGCAAAAAACAGGGAATAAATTAATCATTGCCAAAGCCGCTGATGGTAGAATTTTTTCCCCACCTTTTGCCAATACTCTCTCATCGTGGAACAACAAAGAATCTTATTTGATATTGGCTTCGGATTCTGTAAGCTTCGGAGTTACGGGTTTTGCAATAAGTCCTGAAAATTTCCCAATCAATCTGAATAGAACGGGTTGGCACTGGATACCTTACACAAGGAACACAAATATTTCGCCTGCTCTTGGTTTAATTTCATTGATAGGAATGTACGACCACGTAAAAGATACCGATGGCAATTCCTATCAAACAAATTCCTCCGGTACATTGCAAAATTTAGTGCCTGGAAAAGGTTATATTATTTACATTACAAATCCAAATGCTTCATTGCTCTATCCACCAAATTAGATGAAAATTTAATTAAAACATTTTTAATTTTCTACGTCTAATTCAATTAAATAAAAAATAAGTTATCTTATTTGAGTAATAATTTATTATGAAAAAACTAATATTTTTATTAGTAGCAATCTTCCCATATCTTGCGAAAAGCAATGTAGTTATTTCTTATATCCAGCCTGATATTGTTGCCCCCGGAATGAATAGTTACCTCGAATTTATTGCTCCATATAACACTTATGGGAATTTTGGCAAAGACACAACTTTTTACAATTTGCCCACCGATACTTTAAAAATCGAAGTTGTAAATCCGAACGACAGATGGAAGGTAACGTTTGGTCCCTTGGTGGTTAGCTGGCAGGGACGATTGATTTCGACGCAAGTTTTTGCCCATCCATCGTTGAAACCGAACTCGTGGGATTGGAGCTTGTTAGAGCAAGATTTTAAAATAAAAGTTCGTATCAATAAAAATGGCGTTCTTTCGAATGAAGTAGATTTATATATTGTCCAGCCATTCCCATTTGGAGATAAGAGCAGCAGCACAGAAAACATTCTTGGTGCGGGCTTGCTTGGCAAACGTTCCCCACGTGGGGCAATGATTGTTGATTCGATGATATTGGCTAACCAAACTTACTATGTATCTACATCAGACACAGACCCATTTACACCTGGAAATCAGGGCTTTTTGCCGTTTATTCTTATATCGAAAGGTGCAATCAGAGGTGGTGCAAACACTCTCATTTCTGTTGATGGTGGATTAAGCGGTGGTCAGCAGAGGCTATTAGATGCGGGTCCTGGTGGTGGAGGTGGTGGTGGAAGGTTCTACGATGCAGGGCTGTTTTCGGATAACTCTCAAAATGGTGATGACGGTGGGAATGGCTTTACTGGTGGTGGAGGTGGTGGGCGAAATAATAGCAGTCTGCCCCTTGTTACCAATTCTATGAAACTTCCTGGAATAGGGACTTTCGAAGCAACCGGGAGTACACCCGCAAGAGGCTATTCATTGAATGGTGTTCCACCAAGCTACATTCCTAATGTTTATGAATCAGCGGGCGGTGGAACAGGGCATCCTTTTGGTCGCTCAGGCGAACATTGCAACGACGGAAACAATTGCAATCCACCAGGTGGCTACGGTGGCGGTTCTGGTGTCAAACAGAATACTCCGGGTGGTTCAGGCGGTAATGCTACTGATGGTGATGGCAGTAATAATTCAGGCGGGAAGGCTGTTGGCAATAAAATGATAACTCCTCTGGCCGGTGGCAGTGGTGGTGCAAGCGGGAACCCACAGTCTGGTGGTAATTTCTCAGGTAGTGGCGGCGGCGGAGGCGGTGCGATATTGATTTATGCACCCGAAATAAGCAATGTACAAATTTCCGCAAAAGGCGCAAATGGTCAGAATGGTGTCAATTCTTCAAATGGAGGTGGTGGCAGTGGTGGTGCAGTCGTTACATCAGCTAAATTATCTGTTAATAATGGTAGTACTCAATCAATTTTTATTGAAGGTGGAAAAGCTGGTGGCGGCACAAGCCAATTCGGTGGTTGGGGACGTGTCCGTCGTGATGCACCATCGTGGAATGTAAATATAGGCAGTGCTGCTTCTGTCCCTGTAACTTATTACCAGGGACCAACATCAGACACTACAAGATACATAAAGCCTCTTGTACCATTTTGGGTTAGTGGCAGCAAAAGATTTGAAGATTCTTTGCAAATATGGCTCAAACCTGAAACACGTGAATGGACATATATTACTACAATTCCTCCCAACCAAATTTTCTGGGAAGTGCAGATGCTTCTTGATAGAACTGATTCTGTCTATTATCTTGTTGCTATGCAAAGTGTTCCCAATCCCGATAAATCGAACGAATATCGAGCTGAACCTGACTTTTTGATGACACAAGCAGCAGCAAATGTGCTTATTTTAGAGAAAATACCTGAATTTTATTGCCAGGATACCCTTTTCAACGATACTTTGCTCGCTTGCGACGGACAAGAAGTCAAATTCAAGGCAAGAATTCACAATTTAGGGGACGCTGATTTAGTTCTCTCGGACGCATATTCTGCAAAAGGCTTTCTTTCGTCGAACATAAATAATACAATTGTTCCTCCATTTGATAGCTTAGATATTGAAATAACTTATACTTACAACCAAAATCATCCGCTTATAATTAACGACACTCTATTTATTAATCATAATGATAATTGGACAGGGGCTCAAAATCCATTTCCTATTGCTGTTAATCTTAACTTGTTAGATATAATTTTATATTCGAATTTGCATAGTATTATCCAGCCATTCAGCAAAGAAATCAATCTCACAAGTGTAAGAACGTATTCTATTAATGCTTGTCTGGGCGAAAGCTACAAGATAATTGCAAGCGTTGGAAATTTGACCGATACTACTATTAATTTAGAAAACATATTGACAAATGGTTCAGATATAAGTGTCCAAATTATTGGTAATCGTGCAATTCCTCGACTGGATACCTGCACTTATGTGATTGATTTGACTGCTAATAACTTAGGAACAACAAGTTATATTCTATACTATAAATTAGCTGAATGTGATAATATTATTGATTCATTAGAAATCATTTTGATAACTACACAAGCTGAACTTACTTTTCTGGATGACGGCAATTTCCCCGACACACGCATTGGAAACTCAAATTTGAAAGGAATTAGGCTTCGAAATACAGGCAATTCAAGAATATATGTTAGCTCGGTTAGCGTCTCTGGAAATGATTTTTCGATAGTTGATGTAATGCCAGGTGTTCCAGGAGTTTTAAATCCTAATGAAGAAATAAATATAACCGTTAGATTTTCTCCGACAAATCAAGGTGATGTTTTTGGAAGCCTGAAAATAACTACTTTGCCAACAGATAGCACGTGTGTATATAATATCGAACTTCCACTTCGCGGTAAGGGATTAGAAACAAGCGTTATTGCTTCAAAATACCTTCTTGATTTTGATACATTATTTACCTGCCAGATTGCTTATGATACTGTTTATATTATCAATCCAAGTGGGTCGAATTTTAGATATGAGATTATCCCACCCGCAAAAATTGTTGGTTCAAATGCATTTGTGATAATAGAACAACCATTATCACAAGTAGCTGTCCAGCCAGGCGATTCTGTGCAATATATTATATTTGAGCAAGGATTTCAGGGAAATCACTTAGCAGAATTGATTATCAACACCAATGAACCTGGCTATGAAGAAGTGAAAATACAACTAAAAGGGACAAAAGATACTCTAAATATTGAGATTATTCCAAATCCTATTGATTTAGGGAATGTCGATGTTGGTTCGACTGTTGCTTCAACTTTTAGCATAAGAAACAACGGGCTACTGCCCGTAAATTTAAAAAACATAAGGTTCGAAAATCAGCAAATTGAAGGTAGTTTTTCACCTTCAAATGCTGAAATCCTACCAAATGAGGTTGAATATTTTGATTTTTCAATCAAAATTAACAAACAAAATAGAAATTCAGAACCGATTTTACTCGAATTTGAAGAGTGCGACTGGATTGCAACTGAGCTTATAAAATTGAATAAAATCTATTCTCATCCAATCACAAATAGCCCGGTAGACTGGGGGATTGTTTCAGGTTGCGAAGATACAGTTAAATCAATATACGTAAGAAATTCTTCATCAAATCCATTTGAATTGAAATCGTGGCAAATTGATGGGATTGACAAAGATTTATTCCATTTCCGCGGACAAAATTATACATTACCAAGAAGCTTTGGACTAAATGAAACTTTTGAGTTGGTAATATCATTTGAGCCGCTGTACAGCCCGAATGGTAATAAACAAGCGTATGTTGTTTTCGAAGCTGAAAGCAATGGCGAAGACACTACAATTATTGTTCAACTGCGGGGCGAGAAGCGTTCAACTGCAATAGCAGTGCCTGATTATATCGATTTTGGTGGAAAAGTAGTTAATACTGTTTCTCAATTGAGTTTTACGTTCACCAACACAGGTATTTTCCCAATTACAATTACCTCAATTGACTTGCCAAAGAATTATCCAGCAGTATTTTCAGTTGAACCCAATATTTCGGGAGTTACTCTAAACCCACAGCAGCAACAAGTTTTCACTGTCAGCTTTTTACCAACACAGCAAATTCGGTATTTAGACACAATTGTAATTAATACCAAATATATCAATTGTGAGGAAAAAGTATTCATCTATTTAGATGGCACAGGGCTCCCACCTCGTATAATGACTTTAAGGATACCAAACTTAGAATTGCTCGACCCACGCTGGACAGATTATCCTATTCCAATTTATGCCAAATTAGAAAATGACACTTTGCAAAACTATAATATTGATACGCTTCTGCTTGAATTCAATAGAAGCCTATTCTATCCGAAAACTGTTACAAACGGCAGAATTATAAGCAACAACATAGTTAATCATAATAGAATAATCGGAGTTGAGATTAACAACATTAATATTGCTCAATTGAACGTAGAAAGAAAAATAGCTGAAATAGTGGGCGACGTTTTGCTTGGGAACGATACTGCAACGGCGATTAACTTTTTGAGCGTTAGCAACCCTGATGCTTTGAGAGTTCAAGAATTTTATCTTGAAAATGGCTCATTATCGATTAAAGTTTGTTCGGAAGGCGGAAATCGATTGCTTGATGTGCATAACCGCCCTGTTACGATTATTGTTTCGCCAAACCCATTCTCAGACAATACTTCAATTACGCTTAATTTGCTTGAAAATGGTTTTCACAAGCTTGAATTATATAATTTGAATGGTGTGATGGTAGATGAAATTAGTTCTTTCGAAATTGGACAATCCGTAAATAAAGAGAAAACAGTTTATATCAATTCTTCAAGATTAGCCAATGGTGTTTATTTGCTCAAATTAACTACACCAACGACTTATTACACAAAATTATTAGTTGTAAATAAGTAGTAAAGGATAAATCAATGACAAAGTATTTTAAAGTTGTTATTATCGTTTTGGTATTTTCGAGCAGTTTTATTTTTTCTCAACAAAGAGCAGTGCAATTTTATTTAGGCGGATATTTCGGGCTTAACTACAATAATCACATTGCATCGTTCAACAAATTAGACGAAAAGTACGCTAATTGCTGTCCGAAGTTCAAAAGTGCAGATGGCAGCGGTCTTTCAATAGGTGGCTTGTTCGAAAAGAATATTAACAAGCAATTTTCGTGGGGCTTAAAATTTGGCTTCTCTCAATTAGATGGCACTTTTTCGCCAAAAGAGATTATTGGAAATACCGAAGTTCGAGAAGAAGCCCCGCCTCACAACACAATTTTAGTGCAAAGAGCCGAAGTCGAACATTATTTAGCAAGCAAGTTATTTACACTTGGTGCAGAGCCATACATTTCGTATAATATTTTCGATAGATTAAACTCTATTGTCGGGCTGAGACTGTCCTACTTGTATTTGGCTGAATTTTCTCAAAAAGAGAAGATCCTGCGTCCCAATAATGTTACGTTTATTAATGGTTCAAGAATACGAAATGAATTTAACAATGAAGAAATTCCTGCTCACAATGCTTTTCAACTATTCGGGAACATTGGAATTAGTTACGACTTGAAGATTGGAGCCAATTCATTTATGTCCCCCGCTGTAAATTTCTATATTCCATTTACAAACATTTCAAAAGTAGATTGGAAAGTTAATACTGTACAATTCGCTTTGAATTTAAAATTCCCTATTTACGAACCAAAGCCTGTTACTCTGCGAGACACAATAATTGAAAAAGATACCGTTGTCATTGTCGATAAGAGTGTGAAGATGGAATTTGTTCGACTTGCTAAATCTACACGTCAAACAAAAATAATCGATAATGAAAAAGATAATATAGAAAGAACAATTATTAAAGAATATTACGAACGGGTTGTTCCAAAAGAGGTATTATTAGATGTTAGTTTCGATGTATTTGGGGTTGACCGTCAAGGCAAACGAACGGAAAATCCAGTTTTGATAATTGAGGAAGTAGAAACCGAAGAAGGATTTCCATTGCTTCCGTACGTGTTTTTCCCGCCAGGGGAAAATTCACTTGAAAAAACTAAAATGAAAAGAATACCAAAAGAAGAAACTTCGAAGTTTAGTGAAATTAAGCTCGAATGGAACACACTGGAAATCTACTATCAATTGCTCAATATAATTGGGTCCCGTCTGCGAAATAATCCAAAAGCTAATATTACACTGACTGGTACTAACAACAACGCCGGAATAGAACAAAACAACCTGCAACTTTCATTGGAGCGGGCAGAAGCAGTTAAGAGATATCTTGTCGATGTCTGGGGAATTGAACCCCAGAGAATTAAAACGCAAGCAACAAATTTGCCCGCAAAACCCACAAATCCTGTTATTCCAGAAGGTATAGAAGAGAATAGCCGTGTTGAAATTACTTCAGATGATGTTAGCATTATCGCACCTGTCTATATGAAAGAAATAGATATTATCGCTAACCCACCTGTCATTGAAGTAAGACCACTAATCCAAACAAGCGTTGGTATTAAAGACCATAAATTGGAAATTGCACAAGGCAACGAAATAATTAGAACTTTCGAGGGAAAAGGAACGCCTGAACAATTCACCTGGGAAATTGTTCAAAATCCAATCCCCAAATTAGAACAAGAAGCTATAATTACTCTAACCGTTGAGGACAACGAAAATCAAGTAAAAAAACATTCGAAAAATGTTACTATTCATCAAAAAACTATTCGCAAAAAGCGTGAAATTATCGAAGATGATTACCGCATTGAGCGTTATTCGCTAATTTTGTTCGATTTCGACAAATCTACAATACTTGATATTCACAAACCCGTGCTTGATTATATTCGTAGTAAAATTACACCTAATTCAAAAGTTAAAATATACGGTTATGCCGATAGAACAGGCACTTTGGAATATAACCGCGAACTTGCTCGCCGACGCTCGGAAGAAGTAAGAAATTATCTGAAAATTAATCCTGAAAATGTGGAAGTCTACCCAATTGGTAGCGACGAATTATTGTTCGACAACAACATTCCCGAAGGGAGAAGTTACAGCCGAACTGTGAAAATTGAAATTAGAACACCTATTTTTTAATTGTATCGAGAAATGAAATGAAAAAAATAATTATTGTTCTTTGTTTGCTTTGCTTGCCCGCAGCAATTTTTGCCGAATTCGAAGAGTATTATCCCAATAAACTTGTAGTTAAATTCAAAAAATACTCTCAAACAGCAAATAAATGGAAAACTGAGCAAAGGCAAACAAGTTTTGTTGAATTCGAAAAGATTATCGGCGAAAACATAGCAAGACCATATATTTCCAATGACTTACTGAATTTGTATAATTCGGCAAAAGCCAAAAATAGGCAAAAGAATTCTGTCGGTGGCAAGGAGTTGAATTTAGACTTAATTGCTGTCATTGACTATTCAAATATAATTGACCCATTTGTTGCTGCAAGAAAAATATCAAGTTTTGCAGATGTAGAATATGCTGAACCTTTGTTCAAACATAAATTGCTGGAAATCACGAATGACCCATTACTTGCTGAACAAAATTACATTGAGCAAATCAAGGCAAATTTAGCGTGGAACTATATAGATACAAGCATCACAATAATAGTTGGCGTGGTTGATACAGGAATAGACTATCTACACGAAGATTTAAAAGACAATATTTACTACAACGTAGGTGAAATGGGCTTTGACCTTGATGGAAACGATAAACGCTACAACGGAATTGACGACGATGGCAATGGATTTGTTGATGATTGGCGGGGCTGGGACTTTTACGGTGAAGGTGATAACGACCCAATACCAGGCAATCCACACGGCACACACGTAGCTGGAATTATTGGTGCAGTCGCTAATAACGGAATTGGTATCGCAGGCGTTGCAAGAAATGTAAAGCTGCTTCCTGTGAAAATTGGTTCAGATATTCCTTATGCAGCAAACATTGCTAATGGATACGCAGGAATTCTGTATGCTGCTTCTATGGGAGCAAAAGTGATAAATTGTTCCTGGGGTGGAACGCACTACTCAATGGCTGAAGCCGATATTATAAGAGCCGCAAATGAATTAGGTTCTCTAATTGTTGCAGCAGCTGGCAATAACAACCAATATTTGATTTATTACCCCGCTGCTTATGATGGTGTTTTGTCGGTTGCAGCAGTTGATAGTGAGGACAAAAGAGCATATTTTACGAATTATCATTACAAAATCGATGTTTCAGCCCCAGGAGTAGAAATATTATCGACAATCCCCGAGAATGAATATCGTGCAATGAACGGAACTTCTATGGCTTCGCCAGTTGCGGCAGCTGTTGCAGCATTAACTTTGAACCGTTTCCTTGACAAGCCAAACTTCGTAATTCGGGAAATTGTCAAAGCAAGTTCAGATTATATTGACTACAATAATCCATATTATTCGGGAATGCTGGGCAAGGGACGCGTGAATGCATTGAGGGCGATGACCGACAATTCCTTTATTTCACTAAAAGTCCTTTCTTTGCAAAATACTGGAAAAACTAATAGTAATGAATATTTTTCGAGTGACACGATTAAATTTAAACTTACAATTATTAATTATCTCGATGATGCAGAACAGGTAAGCGTTAAAATTTACTCAACAAACAGCAATTTGCTAACAGTAATTAACGATAGTTGCTATTTAGGTAAAATAATTAGTTCAGAAATTGCTCAAACTGATGAATTTGCATTTATTGTAAATAATGTTAATGAATATGATAAGGAGATAAAGCTTGTTGCAAGAATAATCGCAGATGGCTATGTATCGGATAATTTTGCTTACGAAGCAATTATTTCACCATCATATAGAATATTTGATAAAAATAACGTTACTGCGACAATTAATAGTGCAGGAAATATCGGATACAACGACTATCCTCGAAATCAGCAAGGCATAGGTGTTCGTTTCGAAGAAAGCGAAAGTATGGCTTTCGAAGGTGCTTTGTTGCTTTCTGTTAATGGAAATGAATTATATAATGTTGCTCGTGGTGAGTATCAGTTGAGAAAAGACAAAGATTTTCAAGTAATTAAGTCAATGAATTTGAATTATCCATCGATTTTTGCAGATGCCGAAGGTAGCTGCCTATTTGAAACTATTAACGATGACACTTTAAATGTTAGTAAATTAAGAATTAGCAATAACATTTATCAATTCAAAAGAAAAGAACTTGAAAATACGATATTTACTTTTTACAAGGTCTATAATTTCTCTGATAAGAAGGTCGACTCTACTTATGTTGGATTATACTTTGATTGGGATATTGGCATTCCGCAGACGAACCAAATTTGGTGGGACGAGCAACAAAATATTGCCATTGCTAAATCAATCGATGACGGATTGCCAATTGCTGGGGTAGTTAATTTGTCTCAATACAGCAACAATTTTTTCGCTATTGATAATGATGGGCACAGCGAAGAAAATCCAGGCGTTTATGATGGATTTACAAGAGATGAAAAATTGCGGTTTTTGAAAGGTGGTGTGCAACGGCTTCAATCGTCAATTACTGATGCTTCTATGGTGATTTCCGCTGGACCTTTCTCTCTGGCGGCGGGTGATTCTGCGATTATTCCATTTGCAATAGTTCTTGGTGTGAACGAGCAAAATATTATTTCAGAAGCGAATTTTGCCAAATATTTCGTTCATCAGATAATTTCGGCAAGTGTTGAAAACAAAGATAAAGCCAATTTTATTAGAGTATATCCAAATCCAACTGCAAAGCAATTGTTTTTAGAAGTGTTTTCAGAAAAAGATAATATTGGAAGGATTTCTATATATAACGCACTTGGCAAGCAAGAAAAGATTTTCGATGAAAATAGAATTATAAATTCGGGCTTAAATTCTATGATTTTCGATGTTTCTGATTTGAGTGCTGGTGTGTATTTTGTTCGGATTGTGTTTGGTGATGGAATGGTTCGAAGTGAAAAAATTATTCTTTTGGATTGATTTTTTCAGAAATTTCAATTGCTTTTTCTAAATAATAATCGGATTTTTCGGGTTCTTTTTCGGCAAGAGTGAGATAAATCTGGGATGCTTTTTCGAATTGTCCTTGCTGAACAAGAATTTTTGCCATCGTTTCAGTTGCAGGTGGAATGTAATCAACGGGTTCTTCCTCAATCTCTTCATCTACTTGTTCGGATATTTCGATTTTACCAATACCTGATATTTTTTCAGCTAATTTTTGTATTTCGTCGGGCTTACTTGCTGGTTGTTCATACTTCGAAATAAGAGAATTAATGTCGAAGCTTGCTTCAATTGCTAAATCAGCAGGCTTTTGGTTAGTTGAGAAGTCGTAGAAAAGATAGTCGAAAAGCCCATCAATCAATAGTTTGTCCTCAACATTCAGTTTGGGTGAGTATGTATTGGGAAATTTTGCACTTGCATAAGCTTTGAGAAAACCCCTCGGCAAATTGACAGGTGCGTTTAGGTGCTCAACTGAAATATCTTCATTTTCTTCAATATCAGGTGTTTGCTTAATATTGATTTCTTCTAATTCTTCCAGATTATTCTCATCAAAATTGTCATCAGCAGGGAATTCTTCTATTCTGGTTTCACTTTCAGAAATCTCAAAAGCATCAGCGAACTGTTCAGTTTGCTCTATTTCAGTTTGAATTTCTTCTGTCTGAACAGCAATAGATAATTCCTCAATACTGGTATCAATAGCAGAGAATTCTTCTATACTTGGTTCACTTTCAGAAATCTCAAAAGCATCAGCGAACTGTTCGGTTTGCTCTATTTCAGTTTGAACTTCTTCTGTTTGAACGTCGATAGATGCTTCCCCTATATTGGTATCAATTTTGTTGTTAATTCCAAGTTCATTGTCGTCTAATTCAGATTGGTAGGCATCGAAGATACTGCTTAAAGAAGTTTCCTCGATGTCTTGCTCAATGTCAGGCAAAATTTCTGTTTCCTCAGTAGTTGAGAGATTATCAACTGTTTCAAGCGATAGAATTTTTTCTTCCAGCTCGGAAATTTGCTTATGATTGCTTGAAACTTGTTTATATTTATCAAGGAACTCTCTTGCTTTTTGTGAGTTGCCAATTTTAATGAAGAAATCGATAATTGTAACATATCCCGTAAGATATTCAGGAAATTGCTCGATGCCCTGAACGCAAAGGGAAATTGCGTCGTCATAGCTGCCATTTTCGAAGAGTTCGGCTGCATCGAGAGCAAAAAGAGGTGAAATTTTTGCCATACTAAAAATCTCTTGTTACTACAAATTCTGCAAAATTCATCAATGACTTTTTCGCATCTGTTTCGGGAAAATCCTTTAAGCACAGTTTAGCTTTTTCTGAATAATCGTAAGCAATTTTGCGAGCATATTCAATGCCACCCGTCTCTAAAATCAAATCATAAATTTCATTAATCTTTTTCTGATTTAAGTTGCCTTTTTTAATTGTTTTAATAACATCTTTCGCTTTTTCTTGGCTAATGTTTGACATAGTATAAATAAGAGGTAGCGTGATTTTCTTTTCCTTTAAGTCGTTCCCAACGGGTTTGCCAATATCTGTATTTGAAGATGAAAAGTCGAAAATATCATCTCGTATCTGGAAAGCAAGACCGCAGTAAGTTCCATAATCACGCAAAAGATTTCGAACAATTATGTCGTCCGTAGCAGAAAATGCCCCAATTTCGCAGCAAACACTCAGAAGTGATGCAGTTTTAGCATTTATAATTTTGAAATAATCATCTTCTGAAACCCGAAGAGTACGACTTTTCTCGATAGCAAGTAGTTCGCCCTCGCTCATTAAGCGGACAGCACGGGAAATAATTTCAAGAAACTCGAATTCTTTGTTGTCGATGGCAGTTAGCAAACCTCGGGAAAGAAGATAATCGCCCATTAGCACAGCAATTTTGTTGCTCCATTTCTTGTTTATTGATGCAATTCCCCGTCGTTCGTCAGCATCATCGACAACATCATCGTGAACAAGTGTAGCAGTGTGAAGCATTTCAACCAGAGAAGCACCAATATAGGTGCGAGTATTTATTTCGTCGCATAGTGAAGCAGAGAGCATAACAAGAGCAGGTCGCACTTGCTTACCTTTTTTATAAGTTAGGTATCTGATAATTAAATTAAGTAAAGGCACATCTGTTTTTAAATTCGATTTAAAAAACTTGTTAAATTCATCTAATTCTTTTTTAATTGGTTTTGTTATGTCATTCAAATTCATATTATGTTGTCATTTATGATTATTTTTGTAACTAAAAATAGTAATTTTTAGTCAAATTAAAAAATTTAAAGAAATGACGATAATAAACTACTAGAAAAGATGGATGCAGATTGATAAATAAAAAATATGAAACAACGTCTATATTTGTGAAACCGAAATAATATACAATAGAGGAAAAGATGGAAGCAAATTTCTCGAATAGAGTAAACGAAGTAATACGATTAAGTCGTGAAGAAGCAATACGCTTGGGGCACGATTATATTGGCACCGAACACCTGCTGCTTGGAATAATCCGCGAAGGGGAAGGGCTTGCAGTGAAAATGTTGAAAAATCTAAATGTTGATTTATATCAATTGAAGAAAACTATCGAAGATACCGTTCGCACGGGAAATGCTACAATGACGATTGGGAATATCCCGCTTACCAAGCAAGCAGAAAAAGTATTGAAAATTACTTTGCTCGAAGCAAGATTGTATAAATCTGATGTAATCGGCACTGAGCATTTGTTGCTATCATTATTGCGTGATGAAGAAAATATCGCTGCTCAAATACTTTCGCAATTTTCTGTTAGCTACGATAATGCTCGCCGTGAGTTGGACAATTTTCTTTCAGGAGGAACTATGAAGCAAGAATTTTCGCAAAAAAATATACCTCAAACACCAAAACCAAAAGAAAAGGTTAAAACACCTGTTCTGGACAATTTCGGTAGAGATTTGACCAAGCTCGCAACGGAAGGAAAATTAGACCCCGTGGTCGGTCGTTTGAAGGAAATTGAAAGAGTATCGCAAGTGCTATCGAGACGCAAGAAGAACAACCCGGTGCTTATTGGCGAACCCGGAGTTGGCAAAACTGCTATTGTCGAGGGACTTGCTTTAAGAATTGTTCAGAAAAAAGTTTCGCGTGCTCTGTTCGACAAGCGAATTGTTACACTTGATTTAGCATCAATTGTCGCTGGCACAAAATATCGCGGGCAATTCGAAGAAAGAATGAAAGCAATACTCAATGAGCTCGAAAAAGCAAAGGATGTAATCTTATTCATTGATGAGTTGCATACAATAGTTGGTGCTGGAAGTGCAAGCGGTTCGCTTGATGCATCGAATATGTTCAAGCCTGCTTTGGCAAGAGGTGATATTCAATGCATCGGTGCAACTACACTTGATGAATACCGCCAATACATAGAAAAAGATGGTGCATTAGAACGTCGTTTTCAGAAAATTCTGGTGGACGAACCATCAATTGAAGAGACTTTGCAAATTTTGAATAATATTAAAGATAGATACGAAGCACATCACAATGTGATTTACTCAGACGAGGCAATTCAAGCTTGCGTTCGGCTTGCAGAAAGATACATCACAGACAGAATGTTCCCCGATAAGGCAATTGATGTGATGGACGAAGCAGGTGCACGCGTTCACCTTGCTAATATTGTTGTTCCAAAGCATATTATTGAAATTGAGGAAAAAATTGAGCAGGTCCNNTGAGCAGGTCCGAAATGAAAAAACACAAGTTGTTAAGCAACAGAATTTCGAAGAAGCAGCACGTTTGCGCGATATAGAGAAAAATCTTCTTAACGAACTTGAACTGGAAAAAGCAAAGTGGGAAAATGAAGCTTCGGAACGCGTTTTTCCTGTAACAGAAGATGATATTGCAGACGTAGTGGCAATGATGACTGGCATTCCCGTCAATAAAATCGCAGAAAGTGAATCAAACAAGCTTTTGAAACTATCAGATGAATTGAAAGCTATGGTTGTCGGACAGGACGAAGCAATTGAACATTTATCTAAGGCAATTCGAAGGGCTCGCGCGGGACTTAAAGACCCTTCGCGTCCAATCGGTTCATTTATGTTTCTTGGACCGACGGGTGTCGGCAAAACAGAATTGGCAAAGGCACTCGCACGTGTAATGTTCGACAACGAAGACGCTTTAATTCGTATTGATATGAGCGAATATATGGAGAAGCATACAGTTTCTCGTCTGGTTGGTGCGCCTCCGGGCTATGTTGGATATGAAGAAGGTGGTCAGCTCACAGAAAAAGTTCGCAGAAAGCCATATTCTATAATATTGCTTGACGAAATTGAAAAGGCACATCCCGATGTATTCAATATTTTGCTTCAAGTGTTTGACGATGGCATTCTGACAGATGGATTGGGACGCAAGGTGGATTTCAAAAACACTGTGATAATTATGACCTCCAATGTTGGAACCCGCGATTTGAAAGAAGGCGGTAGGCTTGGCTTTGTCGAAAAAACCGCTGAAAATGAATACGAGAACGTAACATCTACGATTGAGGAATCAGTTCGCCGATTGTTTAATCCTGAATTTATTAACAGAATTGATGACTTTATCATATTCCGCAAGTTAGAGCGTAAGCATATTTATGGAATTATCGATATTCAATTGCGTAGATTGGTCGAAAGATTGAAGGTTAATAGAATCGACCTTGAACTGACAAGCGAAGCCAAAGATTTTCTTGTTGATAAAGGTTTCGACGAAAAATTTGGTGCTCGCCCGTTGCGTCGTGCTTTGCAAAGATACGTGGAAGATGAATTAGCCGAAGAAATATTAAAAGGAACCTTAAAAACTGGTGCAAAAGCTATCGGAGAATTGAACGAAAAGAAAGATGCAATTGTTTTCAGGGTCGAAAGTGTTGCAGCAGATGAAAATGCCAGCACTGTTGTAGCCAATGCAGAAGAAAAATCATTTTTCGATACAGATATTTCATCAAATTAATTTTTCTTATAGTTTATAATTATTAACTCCGCTAATAGAAACAGCGGAGTTTTTTCTTTCAGAAAATTAGATGATAATTATTCGCGGATTATTCGACCACATCAAAATCTTATATAGAGTTTAGAAATAGACAAATAATTATTGTTAATTTGAAACGAATTTTAAAATTGAGTGTAATTTGATTAAATTACATTAAATTATACTCGATTTGTGAGTTCGAAATATAAAACATATAGCGATAGTGAGCTTGTCTTTCTGCTCAGACACGACAAAAAAGAAGCAGAAAAAGCTTTTAGCGAACTTTACAACCGATATTCATCGCAAGTTCACGCCTATTGCTACCGAGTAATGAACAACCCCGACGTTGCAGAAGACATTTTCCAGGAAACATTTATTAGATTTTATCAAAATGTGAAAGATAATCATAAAGATTTAAACGTTCCTGGTTTTTTAATCACAATAGCAAGAAATCGATGTTTGAACTATAAACGCGATAGGAAAATTGGGGTTCCCGTCGAGGAAGCAAAGAATTTGTTTTATCAAGATAATTATGAAAAGAAGGAATTATTAGATTTGATAACACGGGCTTTGGATTTGCTTGATGATGAATATAGAGAAGTGTTTATTTTGAAAGAATATGCGGGAATGCAGTATAGCGAAATAGCTGAAATACTCAGTATTACACCTGCGAATGCAAAAACACGTGCCTTCCGAGCAAAACAAAAAATTAAAGAAATTTTGTCGCCGTATTTAAAGGATTTGACAAAAAATTGATGAGGTGGATAGATGGAAGATAAGTTTCAAATAATCTATGAGTATATTGACGGGGAATTGCCACCCGAGCAAGAAAGCGAACTATTCGCCCTTCTTGCAACCGACCAGGAAGCTCGTAATGAGATGAAATCAGCGCTGGCAATAAAAGAAGCAGTGCGTAGCGATAGTGTCGCGTTTGTCCCACCAATAAAATCAACAAACAAGATATTTTCAACGCTTGGATTTTCTGAACCATCAGCAGTTGCTTCAACCGCATCAATTTCCAGGTTTGCTGCTTTGAAAAACTGGGTGCTTCTTCAAACAAAATACATTGCAACCGGAATTAGCTCAGCTCTCGTTACTGCAGCAATTATGCTTATGCTCTTGCCAAAAGAAAGCACCAATGATAGCATTGTAAAACAAAATCCAGGAAAAATTAGCAAACCTAATGAAGTAATCGCTGAGCAACAGCAACAAATCCCCGAAATAATGGAAAAGGTTGTTTACAAATACATTCTCGTAGAACAGAAAAATGATGAAATCAAGACTATTCCAGGTGATAACAATGCAATTAAATTAAGCAGTAGTTCTACTGAAATCATTAGACCACAGTATAATTTGAAGATGGGACAAACTCAATTATTCCCGATTAACATAAACATAACAAGTTTGTTGCCAGAAGAGTTTTTACAAGATAAAACAGACAGCAAACTTTCACTTGAAATTAAGGGACTCTCGCATACATCAGACATCAAAGAAAAAGTGCGACCAGCAGATGAACAAAACCTCAATAATTCTTCATTTTCAATTATCTACGATTATTCAAGTGAATTCGCTTTTGGTTTGAATTATTCACGCGAAAATTTCTACCAAAAGTTCGAAGGATATGAAAATAACCAATTATATCAATACGAACAAAATCCCAATTTTGAGACATTTTCTATTATAGGTAGGTATAGCCCCGACTTCTTAAAGTTCGATTATGGGAAAATTTACTCTCAGGCAGCAATTGGGGGCAACAAAGTTGGATTGGTCGGTAGACTTTCCGTTGGTGCTGAAATACCTGTCCTTAATGGTCATAGTTTGCAAATTGGTTATGATGTGAGCAATATGTATTACAAACATCAGAATAAATGGTTTTCATCAAGCAAAAAAGGTCTTGAATTTGGAGTAAAATTGAAACTATGATAGCAAGTTTTAGAAAAATTATCTCAAAAATTGAATATTTGGTTTTCACACTTTTTGTGTTTTTGCCAATTTTATTTTCCTGCACTGACCCGCTTGGAATAGATGAAAATGTTATAAAAACTCCGTTCAGAATTGATACTTTAATCCAAAGGGACACAATACATCATATTGACAGCATCTATATAATCAGAATTGATACAGTGATTAATTATAAAGATACGATAATTCATAAAACTGATACAATTTATTTGCCCGCTGATAATCCTTCGAACAGTAAGTTTATCCCCAAGAGAGTAGATATTTTAATATCTGAAAAATACTTCAAGCCTGGCGATAGTCCAATTAATGCTATCTGGCATATTGCAAGCGGATATGCAAGAGTGTTTGCCGACACAAGTCTAAGTGTTCCGGTTATCTACGCAAGCATAAATCTGGTGAACGGACAGAACAATTTTAATATACCGGGGCTAAACAGACAAGAAATGGCAAAGGAAATAAATGTAAGATATTGGGGCTTTGTCCTTGTAAATCAAATCCCCATTGAATTTGATGGCGAACCAGCAAGCAACAAATACGGGATTCTGGCACTTCGCAGCCGAGAAGGGAATTATCGCTATATTCATAGCAATGAGCAGCGGTTTACAATCGAACAGTTTCAGGAAAAGAAAAATGGAAAGGGGAAAATCGTTGGTACAATGCTCAAAATTTCAACTGAATATCAATCCAATTCATTACGAACAAGTTTCGAAATGTTTATTGACATAGATTTTTAGATTAGTTAATTTTGATAAATTCCGAAATTGCAAATAAAAATATCGGCTTGTGCTTGTTTTTGATGAATAAATCGAGATTAGAGGCTTGTTTCGATGAATTCGATATTTCACAACTGATATAATCATCTTCGAAAAACAACTTTTCCTCATAATTTCGATTAGATGAGCGTTTCCCTTGTATTAAGAAACGACCGAAATTCAGTTTCTCTTTTAAATTATCGTTATCTAAAGAATAATGAATAGAACTTTTTTGCGATATTTCTGAGCGAATTGGCNNGAATTGGCGAAATAACCTCTAATGGGCGACCTAAATGATAGGATACTGCTTCCTGAAACCCTATTTTCATTGAATTAAGTCGATTGATTTTGTCCGGGGCGGCAACGACATAGATAGTATCAGCAGATGGCGGAATTTTCTGCACAAGGTTTGCAAGAAAAGAGTTTGTTCTATTCCCAACCTCTTTCCATAGAGACGCACGCTCGAAATTATAAAAGACAAGGAACAATGTAATAAGCAATAGAACTGCTATTTTTATTCGCTCAAATTTATTATCATCGATTATTTGCAAAATTGACAAAAACAGACCAATATACGCTAAAAATCCATACCATTGCATCAATGTTGGCAAAGCAGGAAGAATAAATAAAATATACCAGAAAATACCAAACAGAAAANNAATACAATAAAGATAGGGATTAGAACACGAAAATTAAGTTTTGTAATAGAGATATATACATTTTCTAATAAATCAGCATTGAAAAATGCAAGAGGAATATAGGTAATAAAATGAAAGGGCAAATTAATTAACGAAAAATCAGAGTAATTAGAGGTTTCGAAAGGTGTGCCACCGATAACGAAATATCGATAAATTAATGAAATCAGTACTATTAGAATGCTGAAAGTTGTCGAGATATAGATGTATTTTTTTGAAAATTTATCTTTCAATACAAAATAATAGAGTAAAATTGGAATAGCAACGCCTGCATAAGCAATTTCTTTACTCAATATTGCCAGTAGAAAAGAGGTAGCCGCAACTACCTTAAAGAATGCGTTTTTTGGCGAATGAATATATGCTATTGTAGCAACCAGAGTAAAAAAAACTGCAAAGAGGTCAGTCCTACCAGGTACCCAAGCGAAGTTCAACTCTCTTGCGGGCAAAAGAGCAAAGCAAAGCAATCCGAAAAAAGCAAAGTTTCTATTCACACCAAGTTGGCGGTAAAGCGCGAAAGCAAGTGAAATTATTCCTGAATAGACCACAATATTAGTTAGATGATAAGGAAGACCATTCATCCCAAAAAAATATTTTGTTGCAAAATACGAAGACCACACAACAGGTCGCCAATATGGACCGCCAGTGGTTCGTTCCCAGAAATCGCGTAAGCACTCGGTAAAGGTTTGCGGATTATTCCAGTGAAGCACCAAATAATCTTCGTTGAAAAGCGGAATATCAATAAATGGTACTAAACACAAAAAGACAAGAGCAAAAAGCAAAAAGTTCAATATCAAATCTTTGTTTTTCATTTGATGAGCTTATCGATAATTTGTAGTAATTGCGGTTCGAGTGGTGAGCCCGCAAAGCGAATTATTCCCTGACTGTCAATTAGATAACACATAGGTATCACCTTGACGTCGTAGAATTGCCCAACATCATAGCGACTGTCGTGTATATGCCGCCAATTTAAATTGTAAGTTTGAATATAGTTTCTTAACGCAGTTGTATCGTAATCGCGAGAAACTGAGATAATTGCAAAATTTCTTGAAGCATAATTATCCCATATATAAATCAAGTTTCCAATTGAATTGCGGCTGTATGGACACCAGGTTGCCCAAAAATGTAGCAGAACAACAGAACCTTTGAAATCAGCAAGCGAAATATACATTCCGTTAATGTCGTAGGTTGTAAACATTGGTGCTTTGTTGCCAACCCGCAAACCAATAGGAATATCAGAGGCACCATCAGAGGGATTATCCTTGCACGCCATAAGAGAGAGAAAAATAAGTATTAGCGATGTATTTTTAAATATTGCTGCCATATATTTAGAAACATTAAAATAAATTACATTAAACAAATTATTCAATAACTTGAAAAAAGACAAATAATTATCCACAATATTATTAATTTTTTCTAATTTTTTATTTTATTTGCAAATGACTAATTTACTGCGAATAATATTTAGCATTGAATTTTTATGAAAAACAATCATCGTTGCAAAAGAGAAGATATTTTGAGGTTGTCGCTTTATAGAAAATTATCGCTTCGAGAACAAAAGTACATTATCGAAAAATACAATTCTTACAGTGATATTTTGCAGCACCCACCTGAATATTTCGAGAGCAAATACAAAGGAATTTTCGATAATGATAAAAAAACACGCATTGATTTTGATGATTTATTGAAAAAACTCGAAAAAGAAAACATAGATTATGTAACTTATTACGATGAGAATTATCCTGAATTATTGAGAGAAATTTATTATGCGCCATTGATTTTGTTTTACAAAGGTCAGCTATACAATGGATTTAATCAAATAGCGATTGTTGGCACAAGAAGGAACACACTTTACGGCAAAATGACAACTGAAAAAATTGTCGAAGAGTTGGTAAGAAATCAAATAATTGTTGTGTCGGGCTTAGCTTATGGAATAGATAGCATTGCACATCGCGAGACACTAAAAAATAAAGGAATAACTTATGCTATAATAGCATCGGGAATTGATGAAATATCACCTTCAATTTCGAATGAATTAGCAAATAGAATAATTGAAGCAGGAGGAGCTGTAATTTCTGAATATCCACCTGGCACAAAGGCACGACCGGGATATTTCCCTCAAAGAAATAGAATAATAAGTGGTGTGTCGCGTGCGGTTATTGTAGTCGAGAGCGACGTAAAAGGTGGCGCCCTAATTACTGCACGCTTTGCAATAGACCAATCGCGAGATGTTTTTGCAGTGCCTGGACCGATAAGTTCAAGCAAGAGCGCTGGTTGCAACAAATTAATTCACGACAGCCAGGCCACCCCGATTATTTCTCCCGATAGTGTTCTGATAGACTTAGGATTAATTAGTAGTATCCCAAACAAGCAAGAAAAGGAAGAAATTGCTTTTGATGATAAAATTCAAAAGATTATTTATGAAGAAATTTCGTCTGAACCATTGCACGTGGACACAATTGCAGAAAAAGTTAATATTGATGTGCCGACATTGCTTGTGAAACTACTCGAACTCGAATTCAAAGGATTGGCTCGGCAGCTACCTGGAAAGTATTTTGTTAAAAATTAGGAGTATTTATGAATTTTGAAACTAAATTTGATGAATTCCGCAAAATAATTGAAAACAGGATTAAAGAAGTAACACAGATTTTTGAGCCTCACGATTTATATGAACCTTACAATTACTTTATGGCAGAAGGTGGGAAACGTATTCGTCCAGCTCTGACTATGATGGCTTGCGGTGCCGCAGGTGGACAACCCGAAAATGCATTGGATTGTGGAATTGCTCTCGAAATTATGCATAATTTTACGCTTGTTCACGATGATATTATGGATAAATCAGATTTCAGACGCAATCGCCCTACTGTCCATAAAAAATGGAACGAATCGATTGCAATTCTCACAGGCGACGCTATGATTGGTTTTGCTTACAAACTTATTCCAAATCATAAACGCTATTTTGAGATAATTCAGACATTTACAAATGGGCTAATTGAAGTATGCGAAGGGCAGGTTTACGATATGCAGTTCAATACTTCTCAAAATGTTAAGATTGATGATTATCTTAAAATGATAGGCAAGAAAACATCTGCTTTGCTTGAAACTTGTTGCGTTATTGGCGGATTGGTAGCTGATGCAGATAACAAAATCATAGGAGCTTTGAAAAATTATGCGAAATATTTAGGATTAGCTTTTCAAATTCAAGATGATTTGCTTGATATGATTGCAGATGAAAAAGTTTTTGGCAAAAAAGTGGGATTAGACATTCAAGAAGGCAAAAAAACATATTTAGTAATTCTTGCCAACGAGCGAGCTCAAAAGCCAGAGCATATAGATTTATTAAACAAATACTATAACTCAAATGGATTAAGTGCTGAATATGTTCCCCGATTTAATGAAATGTTTATTGCATTGGGAATTTTTGATGAGGCAAAACGAAAAATTGCTGAATATTTCAAATCTGCCGAAGACGAATTGTCTTTATTGCCTGAAAATGACTACAAAAATATGTTGAAGTGGCTATTGGATAAATTGAATAATCGGAACTACTAAATCAATACAAAACTAGTTCATTCGTTTATGTAATTTTGAGAATTAATTCAAAATCGTTGAGTGTTATTATGGAAAATACAACCCCGAAATTGCTATTACCTGAAATAGAAGACTATCACAGACTGGAAGTTTATCGCCAAAATGGTGGATATGAGCAATTCAAAAAAGCATTACAAATGTCGCCCGATGAAGTAATCGATGTTGTGAAAAAATCAGGGCTTCGAGGTCGTGGAGGTGCGTGCTTCCCGACGGGTCTTAAATGGTCTTTTATGCCAAAAGGCAATGATAAACCTAAATATCTTTGTGTTAACGGGGACGAATCCGAGCCAGGTTCGTTCAAAGATAGACAGATATTTGAGTATAATCCACATCAGTTAATTGAAGGAATTCTTATTGCTGCGTATGCAATGGGAATTACTTCAACTTATGTATATATACGAGGAGAATATCATAAATGGATTAATCTATTTCAGAAAGCATTAGATGACGCCTACGAAGCAGGATTGGTTGGCGAACGCATAAAACAAACATTTGGGACAAACTTTTCCACCGAAATATATGTTCATAAAGGTGCTGGGGCTTATATCTGTGGCGAAGAAACTGCACTTATGAATTCAATCGAAGGCAAGCGCGGCTATCCAAGAGTGAAACCACCTTTCCCTGCTCAAAATGGGCTTTGGGGTATGCCAACAACAATTAACAATGTTGAAACAATTGCTACGGTCCCGGCAATTTTCAAAATTGGTGCTGAGCAATATGCAAAAATTGGAGCCGAAGGGCACCCCGGCACTTTGCTCTATGGTGTAAGTGGGCACGTTAATAAACCTGGTGTCTACGAACTTCCGACGGGAATATTACTTACCGAACTTATCTACGATATTTGCGGTGGTGTCCCAGGCGGGAAAAAAGTAAAAGCAGTTATACCTGGTGGTTCATCTATGCCACCATTGCGAGGCGATGAAATCGAAGGTGTGCGTATGGACGAAGAATCTCTTAAAAAGCTTGGAACGCATATTGGTACCGCTGGTGTTATGGTTATGGACGAGGACACTGACATTGTTGCTGTTACATTGCGCATAGCTCACTTCTACCACCACGAATCCTGTGGCCAATGCACACCTTGCCCTGAAGGCTGCGGTTGGATGGAGAAAATACTAAAACGCATAGCAAACGGAGAAGGAACAAGTCGCGATTTAGACCTGCTTGTCGATGTCGCAAATAATATCGAAGGCAACACAATTTGTGCTCTTGGCGATGCAGCAGCCTGGCCTGTGCGTGGATTTGTAACTAAGTTCCGCGACGAATTCGAAAAAGCAGTTAAAGAAAAACGTGTGTTTGTTGCACCGAATGTTGTTCACGGCAAGCGTGCAACAAAAACTAACTTAATTTTTGATGAAAATCTGGAATACAAACCTGCTATGTGATGNNATACCTGCTATGTGATGAATTTGAAGAATTTACATATATATTTTTTTCTTTTCCTTCTGCCGATTGCGAGTATGCTTTCGGCAGATTGTTTATTTGCCCATCAAAGCAGCGGTCAAAGAAGTATCTCAATTGATGAATATGCGAACAAGATTTTTTTCAGTAATATTTTTATCAAAGCAAAAACTTATAAAAAAGAGTTTTACGTTGGCGAACCTATTGTTGTTGAATACGAATTGTATGTAAACGATAAGATAATTTTAACCGAAGTATTAGATGAAAAAGCACCTGAATTTAACGATGCTCTGGTCGAAGAAGAAGACATCGGGACATTGCGTTACACTTACGAGACCATTCGTGGTGAAGTTTTCAGAAAAGCTCTGATTAGAAAATACGTTGTTATCAGCACAAAAGAAGGCATTTTTGATATTCCAGAACTGTCTTTAAAAATAAATGCGTCTCTCGAATATTCACCCGAATTTCCAACTGACGAAAGATACTATTCAAGAATTAACACTTATTCATCTGAAAAAATACAGGTTAATGTGAAACCAATATTAGAAGCTGATGAAACCTATATCGGAGCGGTCGGTAATTTCAGTATAAATTCTTTGATTGGAAGAGATACTGTGTCGGTCGCAAGTAATTTTGAGTTTGTTATTGAAATTATCGGTTCAGGCAACCTTTACTTGATTAATGCACCAAAATTGAAGTTACCGAATTTTTTGCAAATTGTTGGCGAACCAAACGTTGTAGACAGCATTAAAATAAAAAATGGGATATTCGGAAAAAGAACGTTTGTCTATGCAATTAAAGCTTTGAAAGAAGGTAATTTTGTTGTTCCTGAACAGTTGGTGAGCTACTTCGACCCACAGAAGAAAAAATTTGTTTCTTTGAAAACACAACCACATAATATTGAAGCGATTGATACGGATGAGATTGAGCAATCACACGGCATTGAAAGCCGACAAAGTGATTATTTAAGTTGGATACTTGTTGTATTAGGGTTATTAGCACTTCTGGCTCTGATATATTTATTGAGAAAAATTAATTCAGGAAGCGAAGGCAATCTATCAGAAAAGGAAATTAATACCCAACCGAAGCAAAACATTACTGATGAGATTAGAAATTTTAGTAATTCAAGTAGAGAAATAGTTCTGGATTTTCTTTTCAAAAGCATAATGGAAGCATTAGTAAACAAATTACATCTAAAAAAAGATGAATTATCAGTTGAAAAAATCAGGGGAAAAATGATAGAAAAGAAATTTGATAATAACATAATCGATAAAGTAGTTAATTATTTAAATGAACTGAAAAGATTGAGATTTTACAAAATAGATGAGCAAATAGATATAGAGGTTTTGAAAGAAAGAGGAATAGAGATAATCGAGAAAATAGAGAGGGGAAAGAAAAACAATTAATAATGATTCATTATGCAGAATAAATTAAATTTATCGATTTATTTAAAAACTATTATTATTTTTTTTTCGTTGTTACACAAATAAAATTGTAATAAAAACTCGGGTATAGATTATGTTTGATTTAGTCCAGTTGATAATTTTATTTCCTTTGCTTGGGTTTATTGGTATTGGGATTTTTGGGAAATATTTAAAAAGTGAAAAAGTTATTGGAATAATTGGCTCTGCAACAGTTGGATTGTCCTTCATAGTTTCTGCTATTTTATTTTTTCACATAATTAGCACAGGGCTTGCGAAACCTTACATTGTTGATGTTTTCACCTGGATTGCTACAGGCGATTTTGCTGTCAAAGTATCATATCAGGTTGACCAGCTATCAATTCTCTTCTCGCTTATTGTAACTGGCGTAGGATTTTTGATACACGTCTATTCTATCGGGTATATGCACGGAGATAGAAGTTTCGCAAGGTTCTTCTCTTACTTGAATTTGTTCATTTTTATGATGCTAAATTTGGTTTTAGCAAGCAACTTTCTTTTGACCTTCTTAGGTTGGGAAGGTGTTGGGCTTGCTTCATATTTACTTATTGGATTTT
>MTKZ01002443.1_pt1 | contig 43767 bp, 35 predicted proteins | sample 1042781 | NCBI WGS metagenome assembly MTKZ01 (sample SAMN06212207, study PRJNA360539) | anaerobic digester metagenome | biome: Wastewater treatment plant; material: sludge; isolation source: anaerobic digester fed with sludge from wastewater treatment plant | place: Denmark: WWTP Viborg ...
CCCAAACCCAAGCGGGGTGCGAAAAAATTGTTGCGAACCCTTCGAGAAAAGACGGAGGAGGCTCCTGCCATTGAATTGTATGAAGGGAGATATGGCCCCTATGTTACCGATGGAAGCACGAACGCATCTTTGCCCAAAACCGTCTCTGTGGAACAAGTCGAACTGAACCAGGCACTGCAGTTGATACAAGACGCTTCGCAGCGGGAAAAAACCAAACGTCCCTCCACACGCAAAGCCGGCACGAAAAGAAAGACGGCGCCCCGAGGCCGCAAGAGCGCAAGTGCCCGGGATAAGGAGACATGACGTGCAACCTGTACCAGGCAGAGTTCTCTCCATAGCAGGAAGCGACAGCGGGGGGGGAGCGGGAATACAAGCTGATATCAAAACATGCACCGCCCTGGGCTGTTATGCCATGACGGCCATCACCGCCATTACCGCCCAGAATACCATCGGCGTACGCTCTGTTTTCGACCTGCCTCTGGACCAGGTACAGGCGCAGATTGATGCTGTCTACGAAGATATCGGGGTGGATGCGGTAAAGACGGGCATGCTCGCCAATGCCGCGCTTGTTCGGGGAACAGCCCAAGTGCTGAAAAACCATCAAGCAATCAACCTGGTCGTAGACCCGGTCATGATTTCCAAAAGCGGTGCCGTCCTGTTGCGGGAGGACGCGGTCGAAACCATGAAAGAACATCTTATTCCGATGGCGACGGTGGTCTGTCCCAACATACCGGAAGCGGAAGTGTTGACGGGCGTTTCAATCCGCAACGAAAAGGATATCGAAATCGTTTTAAAACACTTGTATGCGCTGGGGCCTCAATATGTGCTGCTCAAAGGCGGGCACTTGGAATCCCCCGACGCCAATGATTTTCTCTATGACGGCCGCGACATCCAGGTTTATCCGTCTCCACGCATTACAACCACGCATACCCATGGAACCGGTTGCACCTATTCCGCCGCTATCGCGTGCTTCCTGTCCCGGCAGGAAACGCTTCCCCGGGCGGTGCAATTGGCCAAGGAATATCTCACACAGGCGATTCTTCAAGGCGGAAAATTACAGGTGGGACATGGAACCGGCCCCCTTCACCATGGATGGAACATAGGCGCTTAAGGCCGGGTCGCTGACGACTTATTATGAGTTTGAAAATACCAGGAGCGTTGGCATCCTTGCCGACATTTTGACAAAATGATTATCACTACCAGCAGGGATGCGGGCGCTCCCAGTAACACAATACAAAGAGAGTTGCGCCGTAAGTACCTCTTCTTCCGGGCAGGAATAGACTGCTTTAACGTTATGGGTTTTCACGACGGTAAGGTTTCGCAAGCAATTCTCTGTACTGACGAGGTTGCCGTCTCTTTAAATGGTGTGTTTTGTTTTCCACTGTTTTTTGATAGGATTGACTTCCCGTCGATTTCAGAAGGCGCCATGTGGTGCAGGTTATTGGCATACCGGGCCATCCTGTATTATAACAATATCTGAAATCTCCGGACTAAATCAGTTATGATATACAGACAACCCATGCTGGACGCGGCTCCGACAGGGTGTGGTTTTAATGGAAGAACCCAGGGCATTTTGCAGCCAGGTATTCAGTGCCATGTATGACGAGTCCGCGATGGAAACATACACGACGCCGTCCGGTTTGAGACGTTATCGTTTACCGGTCGTCTACGCCTCGTTACAAAAACATCGCTATGTGTCTTCGGATACCCCCGAATTTGCCATCCACAAAGCCACGCTCCAGGAAATGCTTTGGGACGGGCTGTCGAGGGAACGTAACGCGTATAAACACAAAAAACTCGGCTTCGAAATGAATGCCAAGCGAACCGACCTCAAGACACGTCAGAAGCTGAAGATTGCCGAAGGGCGCACGCAAATCGCCCAGCAGGAACTGGCCCGTTCCTATCGTGTTCTTGCCGTGGGACTTGGCGCGCCGTCAGATTATGACTGGGAGTTCTTCAAAAAGTTTCCTGAATACCCTTTCCCAAAGCCTGTTGTCCCCGAATATCCGGCATCTCCGCCAAAATTCCAGATTTTACGGGAACCCCAGTTAACAGATCCTGATTTTCTTCCCAAACTGGAAACCATGGATAAACTGCTGCACACGCGTCGCGCACAAAAGGAGGAAGACGCGCGCAGGAGGTTTGAGGCACTCCATACCCAGTGGGAACGGCTCTGCCTGCAAGCCCGGTATAAATACCAGCAGCAGATGGAAACGTATAAGGGGACTGTTGAAACGCTCAGGAACAGGTATCAGCAACAGGTAATGGCTTGGGAACGGGGCAAGAATGCCTATTTAAAAGAACGCGAAGCCTGTGTCCATATCGTCGATACTAAAAAGGCAGCCTACCTGGAACATGAGCCTCATGCGGTTCTTGACTACTTTGACATGGCGCTTTCACATTCCAAGTACCCCCACTATTTTCCACATACCTTTGACATGGATTACGACAAGGACAACCGCATACTCATAGTCAATTACATCTTGCCGCCGCTGCGCGTCCTGCCCCGGTTAGCCCGAGTCTTATATGACGAGGACAAAAAGCTATTTCAGGAACTCATTCTCTCAGACCGGGAGCGGGATATCCTCTATGCGCGCTTGCTTCATGAATTGCCCCTGCGCACGTTTCACGAATTGTTTACTGTCGATGTTGCCGTATCTCTCGCCGCCATCCATTTTCGAGGCTACCTCTTTCTGGAAGAAGAGAGAAAAGCCGGGAAGCCCCCCGTATGCGCGTTGGAGATTCAGACAGACCGCGCCACATTTGCGGCCAGCGACCTTTATCATGGCGACCCCGCCGTTATTTTTGCGGAAATGGGCGGCATCATCCGTTCCCAGGAATAGAAGGCAGGTATGAAAAAGTGCTTGTCAAAGTTTTTCCTGCCTTTTTTTTTCGAAATGCTTTTCCTGGCCCTGCTGACCGGAATCTCGTGGCATGCCGGGCAGCAGCGTTTGGAAGGATGGAGCGGTCCAGCCGGGTCGCTCACCAATGATCTCTTTGTTCCTGCCATTATGATGAATGCAGGGAAAGGGTTTACCAATACTGAGCCTGTGGAAACACCGTCCCTGCGTGCGTTTCTGGATTTCCGGACACCGGATTTCGATTGTAACGCGCTGCAGCAAGATACCAGGCTCATACCCCTTCATCCGTTTCAGGAATATCATCGTTTCCTCATCTACTCCGTAGCCGGTATATGGCGCCTTTTTGGTGTTTCCTGGGATGCAATGAAAATTCTTATTCTTCTTTTCTTTTGCGCTTCTGTCCTTTGTGTATACGGCATATGCCGGTTGGCCATGAATCCCGCGTTCAGTTTCTTTGCCGCATTGGGTTTTGTATTCGCGCAACCGGTGTTATGGACCCTTCCAATCCTCAGGGACTTTGCCAAGGCTCCTTTTATACTGGCATTGATTTTTTTACTGGGAATTACGGTTCGCGGAAAGCTCGGTGCCCGCGTTTACCTCATGATTGCCCTGCTCGCCGGTTTACTTTTGGGGATTGGAATGGGCTTCAGACGGGATATGATGGTTTTCCTGCCTGTGAGCCTTTTCTTTCTGATGGTTGGCAGGGTCCGCGATACGGCGCACCCTGTTGTAATACGTCTAGGTGCGGCTGCAGCGCTCATCGTCCTGTTTTTCGTTTCAGGCCTACCTGTTCATAAGGCCCTTATCAGAGACGGGTATGTTGCCGCCCATGACACGATTATGGGATTCGCTTCCTACTCCGACCATGAGTTGGGGCTTTTAGAGCCTGCCTCGTATGAAAAGCATTATTTGCTTAATGACCTCTACTGTACACTTAAGGCACATGACCTCGCCCGTCGAGGTGTCACGTTTCCTCCTGAGGTTTATTCCAAACTATGCAATGATCCGGATTTTGACTTTTCAATGAAGCGTGCCTATGTAACTGAGATTATCAAGACTTTTCCCGGGGATATGCTTGCGCGTGCTTATGCCGCCGTACTGCGCATGGCAACATCTATTGTGCCCGCCAACTATGCTTTGGCCAGGTTCGTTGAAGAACGGGGACTATGGTTCCTGATTGCGGGATTGTTATTCATTGCAGGTCAAACACCGGTTCGGGCGTGGCTGGTCGTGGTCATGCTCTGTTATTTTTGCGGCTATATCAGTATTCAATTCGCCTTCCGGCATGCCTTCCATATGAGTTTCGTTCCTTATTTTTTCGCGGGGCTTTGCCTTCAATATTTATGCTGGGGACTTCCTGCATTTTTACCGGGGAACCTGCGGAGGCGACTGGGGCTCCGGATGCCCATTTTTAGAGGCGGGTTTTACCGGACTGTTGCCCGGGCATCCGTGTGGGCGATTATTACCCTGGCATTGTTTTATACGCCTCTAGCCCTCGCACGCGCCTTGCAACGCAACAGTATAATCGCGATGAGAGACAGCTATCTTGATGCGCCGTCAAGCCCTATCCCGCACCGTGTAATGGCTTGGGATGGCCGGGAGGTATTCCTGCCCACCGCCGGGAGAAAGTGCCGCTTATGCCAGAACATGGGACTGATAGTGGACAGTGAAACACGTCTTATGGCCGCTTTCTTCAAGGATGTTAAAGAACCCCTGGATATTAAACTCATTTATGAGTGGGAAGGGCTTTCCTGGGATTTCAGTGCACCAGCCACATTTGCCGTATCCCCGGATGTAAACGGTGCTTCTTTGCGCTTTTTTTTCCCGGTACATGAAGTTACGACCTGCACCAATTGGAACCATTTTGTGGGTATTTCCCTTCCCAGAGAACAAGCCCGCCTATTCCAGGGATTTCATCAGGTAGACAATCCCGAGGATTTGGGGTTGCTGGTAAATATGGCCATACCTGAAAAGGAGAAACTTTTCATAGCCAATCAGCGCCTCAAAATACCCTGGGCCGGAAAGGAGTGGCGGCCATATCGCATTTACGAGGAATTCCAACCCTTTATCGTGGAAATGGATATACAGAATCTTCGGAACCAGGAGAAGCATGAAGAGGCTCTCGCGCTGGTGGACAAGGCACTGTCCAATAGACCCCAAAGCATTCAATTTACGTTTCTTAAGGCGGAAATACTGAATAAGATGGGACAATCGGATGTTGCCCTTAAAACATGCCTGAACTTGTTAGAGTACTATCCGGACGCCTTCGTGCTTTTTGCCCGGCTTGACCGTTTTTTTCAGGAACGCGGCGGAACGCAAGGGCGGATGCAGGAATGGTCGTCTTTATTAAAACAGAACCCCGACTTACATTGTGCCCGCTACTATTTTGAGGATGCACAACGCCATGTTTCCTCAGAAGAAAGCCATAACCTGCCCGAGACTGACAGGCCTCACACGTCAGGCTCTTCACAGCCCCAATGAGTATGGCGGTAGTACAGGGGAGGTACACTGCCCTTTTCTGATACAATAGAGTGTTTGTAAAGAGCCAAGGATGTGGCCTTCGGTATTGAAAGGCAGGAATATACTGGACAAAGGAGAATCATCTTGTGGAAATTACGGTTTTTCCAGTAACTCCCTTCTATACGAACTGCTATGTCGTCAAAGACGGCAATGATGCCATTGTTATTGATCCGGGGGAAGTTACCGCTGAATTAAAACGATATCTGGCAGGATGCAACGTCAGCACGATTCTCAACACCCATTGCCATTGTGACCATTCCGGCGGTAACGCGGAAATTGTGGCGCTTACAGGGGCGCCTTTGATTTGTCATAAAGCGGACCTGCCACTATTAAACTCTCTTTCTGAGCAAGGGCGCATGTTTGGTGTTTATTTTCCTCCTTCGCCGGAACCGGATCGTTTTATTGACCATGGAGACACCGTTACCGTGGGGAGCACCAAGTTCCAGGTGCGACATACACCCGGACACTCCCCCGGCCATGTTGTTTTTATTACGGACGGCCTCGCGCTGGTGGGTGATGTGTTATTCTCCGGCAGTGTAGGACGAACGGACCTTCCAGGCGGCAGCATGAATCAACTGCTCGAGAGTATTCGCGAACAACTGTTTGATTTGCCCGATGACACGGTCGTATACAGCGGGCATGGGCCTGAAACAACTATCGGCAAGGAACGGCGTTCAAACCCGTTTTTGGTGGACTAAATGATGGTAGCAACCCTAATTCTTGTATGCATGCCTGCGGCTGTCGAGGTGACAGTAGCCCCGGATCAGCCGATACCTTTTGTTTATTGTGATGATCCCCTGATTCTGGAATTCTCTTCGGACAAAGATGTCCAGATAACAGGAACCCTGAAATTCAGTCCCGCGCAGTCAGGGGACCAGGCAGAATCGACCATTACCCCCTTTCATGTTTACGCGAACAGCTCCTACTGGTATGTTGTGGAAAAACCGCCCCAAAACCGGGGATATTACAAACTCGAAATCAATCTTGCCTGCAACGGCGAAGCATATAAGAAGGAAACAAGTTTCTGCCGCATTGACCGTCCCGCCTCGCTGCAACACGCCCCGCTTTACGCCCATTGCGGCGGGGACAGCAGGACCAGTATCCTGACCGCAGCGAAAAGTGTGGGAATAGAAACCATCCATTTAATGGCAAGCAGTGAATATTTAAACGCTCTCACCGATGAGGCTTCTCTGCTTGGACTGCATCTTATTCTTGGCATGTCACCTGAACAATTGCAGCAACGGCCGGATTACCTGGCGCAAGTCATTGAGGCGCGGTGCGAGAATATTGTCCGCTTCGAAATCAACTGCAGCGGCATTGAGCAGGAATGTGCCACGCTCATCGATGCTTTCCGTCAGAACGAATGCCCGGCAGGCATGGCACTGACTGTTCCGGACGCAAAATATTTCAGCCAATTGATGACCCAATCCCCAAACTTATCTCCTAAGCATGTTTCCTTGACCGCCGACCCGTGGCCCGACAAAAGTGAAGTGTACCGAATCCGATATGTCGCAGCGCAATACGGGATTGAAGGTCTGCAGGTACATGTTGCCAACCCCCTTTGGTATCCTCGGCCCGGTCAAACCGCCTCCACGTTTCTGCAGCATTTTTTTGAATATCGTTCTGCGGGCGCATCCCATGTGGGCTTGAACGCCTCCGTATTTGCGGATGATATGGGGGTGCAGGAGATGCTTGCCTTTCTGAACGGGCTCGCCCTGCATTTTTCAGGACAAACCTATGTGGGTGACTGTGTCGCCACTGCACAGGTGCGTGCGCCACTCTTTCGTAATGGCGCCAACTGGCTGGCGGTGGTATGGTCGAAGAAGAAAGGGGATTCCGCCACGCTGCAAGTCAGTGGGGCAACAAATCTGGAACTGTATGACGCTTTCGGAAATTTACTGGAACTCGACACCTCAACTGAAAACAATGTGAAGATCGATTGCGGACCGGTTCCCGTATATCTCAAGGGAACGGGCGGGGCTCTTTTAGGGGATGCCGCCGCCAATGAACTGAAAGCGCAAGTCCGATATTTTATGGCACAGGCGGAACTGGTCCAAAACTTGCAGCCGCCTCTGGTGGACCTGGTTCAGAAAGCGGCTTCAGAGTCCGGTTCCAGCAGTGGCAGGTTGCGTTTTCTGGAATTGATGAGCGCCTTTCCCGGTCTGGAAGAACAATGGCATACACGTCAGGTTCCCAAACACATCATCGGGCCCGCCATTATGCTGATCTCGGAAATGGCTAAAACCATGGCCATACTGGAAGAAGACCGGGGGGAACTTTTCATGGATCCCCTTAGAGATACCCTTTCCCAAACAGAAGAATCCCAATCCTTATACTTGACGGGTTCGGCCGGTACGGCGAAATCCAGGGAACGGGGAGACTGGATACTGAGTGAGGTGCGCCGCCTGGTTGAAGAGGCGGAACTCTTGGAACAGGCGGAACGCAAAATTGAAGCCGGAGCGATCGCCGCGCTGGCGGAAGCAAGAGGATTGTGTCTGAAATCCGCCGCTCAGGCAGATGTCCCACAGGAAACCCCGGAAATTCTGCCCCAACCTGAAGTACCGCCGGCAGTTACAGAAGGTGAAGTACAGGAAGGGGAACCGGTTCAAGAAGGGGAATCCACACTGCTGGAAGAAAAAGCCGAAGAAAAACCAAAAGAAAAAGCGGAACCTCAACCGGCCTCAAGGATAACACCCGCCGTCAAAGAAAAGCAGCCCGAACATAAAACCGAGTCTGTGGAAAACGAGCCTGCGGAAGGGGTCCATGTCGTCGTATCAGGCGACAATCCCTATAATATCGCCAAGAAATACAAAATTAAACTCGACGACCTGCTCCGTTGGAATAACCTGACCAAGAAAACCACCATTCATATTGGCCAAAAGTTGATTGTTCAGGGCGAGCCCGCAGAATAGATTTTCTCCAAACCAATCGGGCGGCATGAACACGGTAGGTCTTCCCTGCCAAGCAATACAAATCATTATTACCCCCAGCATCGTCAAGGTAGGATTTCATGAAGCAAAAACGCATTTCGGCACAAATATTAAAAGGATTTCAGGATTTTTTCCCCGAGGATATGATTGCGAGAACCGCAGTGATTGAACGCATACGGAAAGTGTATGAGCGGTTCGGGTTTCTCCAGATGGATACGCCTGTATTGGAATCCCTGGAAACGCTCACAGGCAGCGCGGGCCTGGATGTCAACAAAGAAATATTTACCCTTACCACGCCCGAAGGAGAGGCGGCTGCGCTCCGTTTTGATCTTACGGTTCCCTTCGCGCGCCTCGTAAGCCAATATCGCGACCAGATTAAGCTCCCTTTTCGCAGGTATCATGTGGGTCCCGTTTTCAGAGCGGACAAACCGGGACCGGGACGCTATCGTCAGTTTACCCAGTTTGACATCGATATTGCCGGTGCGCGAAGCCTTGCCGCTGACGCCGAAATTATCGCCGTTCTCTGTGAAGCGATGCGCGCCCTGGGATTGCGTCAAGGCGGGGAAGCTCTTTACCGGGTACGTATCAGCAATCGCCAGTTGCTGGATGCCCTGCTTCTGGACAACACTATGGTGGATGCTGAAAAAATAAAACACACCCTGCGCGTTATTGATAAACTGAGCAAGGTCGGTCTGGACAACGTTCGTGCAGAACTCGGGAAAGGCCGCATGGATGATTCCGGCGATCCCATTCCCGGAGTGCATCTTTCCGAGTCCCTTATCGAAAATATCATTACCTTTATAGGCGTCACGGCGGCGACTAGGAACGGGGTCGTAGAAGCGTTGAAACAAAATCTGCCGGAAACGTCTGAAGCGGAAAACGCCCTGAATGAGATGTCGGATCTTGCCGTATTTCTGGATGCACAAGGCATTTCCGAAGCGGAAGCGGTCTTTGATCCCAGTTTGACCCGGGGTCTGGATTATTACACAGGCCCGGTATTTGAAATTGAAATTGCCGCTTGTCCGTACATCGGTTCGGTAGGCGGAGGCGGGCGTTACAACGAATTGTGCAGCCGTTTCCTTGCCCAGGAAATTCCAGCCACGGGCGCGTCCATAGGACTAGACCGCCTGATGCTGGCATTGCGGGATCTAAGCCTGCTCTCGTGCCCTAAAAGCACGGCACAGGTATGTATCGCGACGGTGGGCAAGGTCGCGCCGGTCGAGGTTATGAAACTGGCGTCGGAATTACGTGCCGCCGGATACAACACCCTGACCTATCTTGGCGGTAAAAAGAATATGGCCGAACAACTCAGCGATGCCGACCGTTATGAGATACCCGTCGCTGTAATACTGGGGGAAGATGAATTGCAGCGGGGGGAAGTCTCCGTAAAAAACCTGATTGCAGGCAAGCAGATGCGCAGCGGCATTGTTGACCATGACGCCTATTTGAAAGCGGGACGCCTTACGCAGGTCACAGTAAAACGGTCCGAGGTGGCGGAGACCATACGGGAAGTACTGGAAGAGCGAGACGATAAACGTGACATCACCAGTCAACAACCACCGGCAAAGCCGGTGGTATGAGGACCGCCCCTCAAAGGAGCCTCATGAAAACAACTATTGATTCCGTCTCAAAGCCTTGTTATCCATCTTATCACGACCAAGCCTACGTCATTCCGGTTTTTTCGCGCGCGTGGGCGCGTTTCAAAGGAAGTACCGTATAGGCGCGAAAAAGACCGGAATCCAGGCACATAAGACCGCGGAAGTCAATAAAGGGCGCGGGGGACAAGTCCGGAAGCCCCCCTTAGGCGCCTCCATCTGGATGCCGGTCTTTTTCGCGGTATACCGGTAAAGGCTTTAATAAACGTCATCTGGCGCGAAAAAACCGGCATGACGGTACAAGCAAGGATGTTGTAAACAGCAAAAAGAGCCAACATGTTCATAAGCAAAGGAAAACGATAGAACGGCAGAGCCATACGAATTCTCACCGGCAGAGATGGTGGATTAAATTTGATTTAACTTGCCGTCTCAGAGACATGGGACTGAATTTACATACCATTCTTAAGGGTGAAGGGGCACGGGGGAGTGGAAATATATTGTGAAATTCTGTTTAGGGTCAAAGTTAACTGAGTCCACAGATGCCCCCGCAGGCACAGGATATCTAAGGGCATTGCTGTCCACGGGTATAGCCATTATCTTGCTTGGATGGTCGCTGAGCCGGGCCTGTTCCACGGTTGCGCCCTGTCAAATGCCCCGCGAATGGGATGTATTGCGCGATATCAGCATAGCCCAATCCTTAGAAGAAGGAAGGTATCCGGAAGATACAAGCCTTGCCGGAGAAATCTCCTGGTATAATCCGTTGACGGGCGCGCTGCTTGCCATCGTCAGAGTGTTTAACGAACAATCCCTGATGCGGATAGCGGTTGTTTCCGGCCCCTATATCAATCTTCTTGCGCCGACGGCGTTTTATCTGCTCACAGCTCTCTGGTTTGGGCATGGCGCCGCGTTGGCGGGGCTTTGCCTATACTTGTTCGGCAAAGATGGAGCATCCCCCTCTACTTGGACGTGCGCCTATTCTCCCTGGCTGTTGGCGTCCGCCTATTCCGCCGGCCTGTTATTTTTGACGCTCGCCACTTTCAAAAAGGCCTTGGAAAAGAAGACTTCAGGCTTTTTCATCGCGGCGGGGCTGCTGCTTGGCCTGACCTTTCTGGGACATACCGCGCCGGCTGTCATTGCCGGAGGTTCCATGGTCTTGTTGACCGGTATGGAATCATGCCGTATGGCACGACAAATGGATGGGCGCAGAGGGGTGAGTCATCTGGTTTTCCTCCTGTTCTTGAGTTTGACTATCGCTTTCTTCGCAAGCCTGCCTTATACAGGCCCCATCCTTTGGCGGTATCAGTTCCATGTCCTCAATCCCTGGCCTTCCCTGTACGCGTCTCAAAACGTTGAACTGCAAAACCTGCCTGAACAGATTTGGACTATTTTCAGCATGAGAAACTTGATTGCCCTGTTCGGGGCAGCCGGACTCTGTTCCCAATGGCGCCGGTTGGAAGTCAGAGCGTTGGCATGCTGGAGCCTCACGGTAATCGTGTTGATGGTGCAACACTATGCCTGGCAAGCGTTGCGGCTGAACGGTATTGTCATTCCGTCCATTGTTCCCGGTCATCATGCCGTGATTCATCTGGCAGCGGTCCGGACCGTTCTTTTCGGAACGGGTATCGTTTTTGCGGGCAAATGGGCTTACCGGTTTCTTGCTTTCCTGGCTCTTCGCCTGAAGCCATCCTGTAACAAGTGTTTAGGCATGGAACCGTTTTGTACGGGCGCCTTGGTTGTCCTCGCCGGCTTGTGCCTCTATCTTACGAACCCCTATTCACGCAGGGTGGATTTTCTGCCACCGGCCGGTACGGCGCACCACGATCTTTACGAGCGCCATGTGCCCATGTACGAATGGATACGGGATACTACGCCCCCTGAGGCGACGGTTCTTTGTCCAGATGAAACCCTGGGTATCAAGATAGTACTTCCTTCGGGCAGAAAACTGGTCAACCCTATGCTTCTTTATTTCAACCCTTATGTGGACCGTGGACCCAAGACTTTGCGTCAGGAGGCTATTTTAGAAGCGTTGGACAAAGGGGACAAGGATGCTCTGTGCGAAGAGGCGAAAGTCTATCCCATACTTCTACTTTTACTGGAAGAGCCTGTAGAAAAGGCGCCGCCATTTGCAACCGAAATACATCGCGCCGGCGGGAGTGTACTCTTTGAAATTCATAGTTGTCTGCGGCGATTTAAATAAGACCTTGTTCCTGATGACCAGACCCTGTTTATCGTGTCACCCTTGCTTCCTTACTGAATAAAGAAAACTTCCATGTTTCAAAAAGCGGAATTGTGCCCCCATTATGGCAGTTGCGGCGGTTGTGTATCACAGGACAGCACCTATGAGACCCAGCTACAAAACAAAGCTTCTTTTCTGGAGGGACTGCTTCATACGTTTTGGGCAGACCCCATACCGATTGTTCCGTCGCCGGTGCTATTCCATTATCGAAATAAAATAGACCCCGGATTCGCGTTAAAACGATATCCCGAACCGCCGCCAGCGGATTTCGTGCGAGAAAGCATATTGGGGTTTAAAGAGCGGGGCCGCTGGCGATGGACGGTGGAGATTGAAGACTGCTTCATCGGTCCGGAGGGAGTGCAGGGACTGCTTGAATCCATGCGGCGCTGGAGGATGCACAGCGGGTTAACCGCTTATGACACACGGAGAGGTTCTGGATATCTACGGAACTTGCTGGTACGCGACGGGAAGCGTTCAGGGGAACGCATGGTGGTGTTGATCACCGCGCCCAGCGCATTGCCGGATGCCGACGCTTTTGTGACGGCTGTTCAGGAGCGGTTTCCCGCAGACAGCATTTTCCATGGTGAATTTTCCAGAAGGGCGGAGGTGGCGACTGCGGAAAAACTGACACTGCTCCACGGAGCGCCCTGGATCACGGAAACACTACACGTGACCGAAGCGATGCAAGGGGTTAAAGACATTCCCATCTGTGGGACTCCCGCTGAATTCATCCAAAAAGACCGGCGCGACGTGCCGGAATTGAAGTTTCGCATTTCACCCTTGAGTTTTTTTCAGACCAATCCCCTTGCCGCAGAGCGATTATACGGCCTTATCCGCGACTGGGCGCTGCGAATACATCCTAAGACCCTCTACGACCTCTATGGAGGTTCCGGGGCAATCGCGTTCTGCTGCGCCGCGTGCGCCGAGGAAGTTATTAGCGTGGAGTCCGTCCCCGAGGCTTCCGATGACGGCAGATTTAACGCGACACAGAACCGCATTTCGAATGTTTCCTTTATTACGGCAACGGTACGCGAGTTCTTGAGTTCCCCATCAAAATCCGGAGGCCTGCCTCCAGAAAGCGCTGTAATTGTAGACCCCCCCAGGGGAGGTATGCATCCCAAGGTCATAAAGCGCCTGCTGGAAATGCGTCCCGGACATATCCTCTATATTTCCTGCAATCCCCGGAATCTGGCGGAAGACCTCACCCTTCTCACCGAGGCCTATGCCGTCGTCTCGGTTGAAGCGGTGGACATGTTTCCGCACACCCCGCATGTGGAAGCCGTAGCGGCGTTGGAATTACGGTAACCGGATACTTGGATACTTTTAAAAAGACTCCACTTCAAAAAATAATCCGGGCAGCTTCAGATATTCGAAAAGCACCGCCTTGTTTGCCCCGAGAATACGCACCAGGCGCAGATTATTGAACTCCTCGCCTTCACGCGCCTGTAATTTCTCAACTTCTCCGGTACGGCGGTTAAAAAGTTCTATGAAAATATAGGTCTGTTTCTTTTCTATGTCGTCAATAAAACCGTTTACACGCACCGTCGGCATGTCAAGCATAACATTCGCCTTTGCGCCCAAGCGTTTTAAAAGGAGACTTTCAGTATCCAGCAATTCCGCCACATCAATGCAAATTAACACAAGCCGGTAGCGTTCCATGTCGGCGGCTTGTTTGGCCATTCCCTGCACTTCCCAGCTCAGTTCCTGAAACGCTGCGCGGCCGGCCGCCGTTTCGCCATGACGCACCATGGCATCACGCAAGTTGGATAACATGGTATAACGTTCAACATCTGAAATAATCGCCCCTCCCGCCAGTGTGGTTTGTATGGGGACAACAAAAGGCCTGATTTCCGACAGAATTTCCTCTTTGGTCTGCTGTTTTTCAGTGGCAGACCGGGGTGGTTCCTGTTTCAGCAGTTGTTCACACCCTGTAAAGCAAAGAAGAACCGCCACACTCAACACGATAGAATGGCGCATAGGGAATATCCTTTTTCAGGTTGTACATGTTCAGGTTCTAAGAAATACCAGGTCTCACCTTTATGTTGGAGCAAGGCATGTTTTTTTATCACATTGAAGCATTCCGTGCCGGTCATTCCAGTACTTCACGAAACAGGCGCATATACTCTGTACAATGGATTCCCGCATCTTGACACCATTATTGCAGGAGGCAAGGCGTCCTCAGACTCAAACTGCAATGACTGTATCTTAGGGAAACGGACGGAATACCCCTGCTGAATGTCGGCTCCACATCCTCAATCTTTATAACTCCACGTCGTCAAGTTTGATTTCATTGCTGATTACAGTACCATCCTTGCGTATAAATTGTTTCCGTTCGAGTTTGTTATTGATAAAACCGAGGCGGATAACGGTATCGTCAGGGTTTTTCCAAGTATACCAGACAATGGTGTGGGGCGCGGTATATCCCGTCGCGTCCCGGCGGTATTCACTTTCCCGCTCATCTGCCGATATCCCAAAAAGGTCCTCCAATTCCTCGTAGGTATACCCCAAATAGAGTTTGTCAATTTCGTCCTCAGTAATGGATTTCCGCTCAGGGACAGGTTCGAGGAGTTCACCTTCGGGCAACAACACCGGGGGCGATGCAACCTCCACGTCACGGGCAGGACTGGTTGTCGCTTTGTTGGCAACAAATGAGAGAAGAAGAACCAGGCAAAGCACGATAAGAACAACTGTAAGAACCTGATTGGAAGACACGAAATCATTCTCCTTGTTTTGTACATTCCATTCTACTATACTCATTTTGCGGGAGGAAGGAAAAACTTTACACAGGGGGGCAGGGAATCCTCGTAAATAAAGATTATTCCGACAAAGGAAAGCCACCACAATGCGGGCGCAAATTATTAAAACAGTTTATATAGAGGTTGCGCGAAGGTTAAACGTTCAAACCGACGGGCCCGAATGCTACACGGGTAACAGTTATCGAATAGACCTGATTGCCGAAGGGCCTATTTCAGAGACTGTGGGCTGGGTCGTGGATTATGCGGACCTCAAATCCTTATTCGAGCCTGTATACAGCATGCTGGACCATCATTGTCTGAGCGATTTGCCCGGCCTGGAGTGCGATTCGTCTCCGGAGGCGTTGGAAGCATGGATAAACCGTCAGTTATTTCCCCGGCCATCCTGGTTTTCGGGCGTTCGGGTATATCCGGTGGAACCGGGTGGTTTCCACCTGCAGCGCCTGGAAGCAGATATCCGGGCGGGACTGCCGAAACGTTTTTCCTTCGCCTTTTCCGCAGCCCAATCCCTGCCCCAGTTGCCGGCGGGACATCCATGCCGGGAGTTACACGGACACACCTATCAACTGGAAATGGCATGCCGCAATAAGGCGGTCATGCCTTCGGTAGGCAATGCGCTGTACACCCGGTTGAACGGACAGTATCTCAACCGGTTACCTGGATTGGAACAGGCGACTGCGGAACGCATCGCGGTTTGGGTCTGGAATTATCTTGAAACAAGTGGCGCGGAACCGATTGTCGTTGGCGTCCAGGAAACCTCCAACAACCGGTGTTATTATTTTGGAAGACAGGCAGCGGAGTAGTTCCGGGAGGACATTCATGCTTCGGGAGACTCAACCGTGCTAAACTTTGGCGTAACACCGGAAAAAATGCACGCGCTGCAAGAACGTATGGCTCGTTGCGGCGTTCGTGAGGAAGACTTGGAAGAGCATTTTGTCCGCAGCGGAGGTCCAGGCGGGCAAAAAGTGAATCGAAGTGAGACCTGCGTGTCGCTGGCACACCCGCCCAGCGGAAACTCCATAAAGATGCAACGAGCCCGGTCGCAGGCACTGAATCGCTTCTATGCACGCAGGCGGCTTTGTGAACTCATCGAGAAACACATACTGGGCGGTGCAAGCCCCGAGGCAAAGAAATCGGTCAAAATCAGAAAACAGAAAGAGCGCCGGCGGAGGCGGCAGAAAAAAGGGATACAGGATTGAAGGTGGCGCCAATAGGCCTTCAACTGCCGTATGATTGCTACAAAATGCAGAAAGCGCGGAAAGAGGAGGAAGGCCTTCGACGCTGAATTTCTAAGAAGGGCTGTCATCAGTTTGCCTGTAGATACGGGAAGGAACAAATACACCAATCCCGTATCCATCGACGGGGAACAGGCTGAAAAAACGGGAGGGAGGGTCATGAACGCAACGTTGAGGTACGCAACTCCTTGGGCAGGTGCGACCAGTCATTGTGACACAATAACGCCATGTCGCCGTCGGCTTGTATTAATACCTGGGTAATGCCGCAATTACATAAATCCATGCGCATCCAACTGTCAGGTGCCGCACTCAACACCCGGGTTACAAAATAACGTATTAAATTGCCATGACAGACAATCACATCATGGCGGTCATTACGCTTGGCGATTTTAAAATACTTTCTGTACGCGACTTCCGCCCGCTGCCGGTCCTGGTCCACCTGGGTCAAGGTATAATTGGGCATTTCCACCTGCAATTTTGGTGTCATGGTCGGAATGCATTCCCATAATAAATCAGTAGGTTGTATGGTGACTCCCGGTATTTCCTGTGCAATAATACGCGCGGTTTCCTCAGAACGGTTCAAAGAACTGCAATGAATGGAATTTACCGGCTTTTTTGCCAACATTTTAGCGGTAAGTTCGGATTGTTTGATTCCCAAGGGAGTGAGACTGCCGCCCAACTCGGAACCGGTTGGGTTTTCCGGATCATGCTGGCCGTGGCGTACAAGATAGATAACTCTTACAGCCATGAAAAGGACTCTCCCTCTTGTCGGCTTATGACAAAAACACAAGGACCATCTTCGGGGACGTGCACCCTCATAACGCTTTCCTGAAGCTAATTATAACATTATGGTTGATTTGAACGCTACTCACTTTCATGGACCATTTTTGTGTAAATGCACGTTTCCTCCGCGGTAAGCAGATCGCCGGCATGTGTTAGGGCAAGCCTGTACAGAAGCAGCCCCCCGCCTGCCAGAATAAAAGCCAGTGCGAGCGAAAAATATCCGGCATATGGCCCCCTGACAACAGCACTGGAATAACGGTCAAGAAGCAAGCAAATAACAGCAGGTGTTACTAAAACGACGGAAAAAAACATGGTGAGCAACGAGGTCGTCAACATACGCAGCCTGCGCTCGGGAATGCGCAACGCATCGCGATGAAGCCGACGGGGAAATTTAATAGACAGAAGATTTCCGGCGGTGCAGAAGATCAAGAAAAGGTGTATGGCGAGCAGCAACGAAATAAACAAGGTTTTCCCTGAAGCATGCGTTAACAGGGCGCTGACGGCGACAAAGAAGACGACCAACCCGAGAACGACGGGAGCGATCGCCATGTTTTTGGCCAGCAGATATTTGTATCGTGGCAGGGGGGATAACTGCAGTGTCTGAAACGATTGCGCATCGATACCGAAAATATTAAACATGAAGAAAGAGAAATTGACAAAAGGCCAAACCAGGGCCGCCATGGGTATCCAATCCTGCTCCCGACTTCCGACATTACCATATGCGCCGCTGCGTTGCATAAACAGAACAAACAAACCGAAACAAAGCGGCATGATTATAAGCATCCGCACATGGGGGTGACGGGTAAATGATTTGTAAAACGCATAAATAAGAGCAGCCGTATCCTCATCAACAAAGGGAAATCCCCGGCCTGTAACGGGCATTGACATAGGATTTCTGACCGGAGGCGAGGCTTTGCCGGAAGTTGTAGTGTACATGCCCATATAGTGACGCAGCGTGGTGACATAACCGAACCGCAGCCCGATTAGCGCAGCCAACAACAAACCAGCCGCGCAAAGAAAGAACATAGCGAACCCCGCTCCGGAAATACCCGTCCATAGGCCATAGGCAGGCCACAAAAGCGGAACCACCTGATTGCCTCGAATAAGATGCGGCTGCAGCGTTTCAAGAAGGCGTCCTGGCCCAAGGCCTGAACCTGTTTTGGCCGCAATGTGGGTGATCACTGCGGGAAGCTGGGCAAGCAGAATAAAACCCATGGGCACCAGCATGAAGACAAAACGCCTTCTTCGGGGATTTTCCATCAGGATAGCCAGGCGCCCGCGAAGATAATAGGACCATGCACCCAGCAGCAGCACCAGAAGACCTGCCATGGGGATCCCTGCGAAAAATACCCTGGAACCGTAAAAAGGATACAGGCCCGACAACAATCCCAGTAATGGAGGGATTGAAAAAAACAGCAAGGGACCGAAAAGGGATACCAGGAAATTCATCAGATAGACGGCGGACATGGATATGGGAAGCTGAAGCATCTTCTTGAAATCAAGAAGGTCCGTGCGCTGAATCTCCATCAGAATTCCCCAGGCATAGAAAAAACAATAAAGAAGCACGACCCCATCCAGCAGAACCAACAGTACTAATGGCGATTGGTGCTGCCCGGTACGGCGTGCCAGCGCATAGAGGCCAAGGGTTGCAACAAGGGAGATGAACAGGCCCCCTAGAAAAAGAACCGCCAGGATCAGATAACTGAAAAAATGCTCTTTGCCCAGACCGCGCCGTATCATGGTCCACTTGAGGATGAATAACGCCCAGCACTGTGCCGCCATCAGTTCTTGGCCTCCAGCCAGGACAAAGCGGTTTCCTTCGCTTTTCCGGAATCAACCAACCTGAGAAAAGCCTCATCCAGACGCCCCCCCTTCGCGAGGTCATCAAGGGTCCCCTGGCTCAGCAATTTCCCTTCATGAATAATGCTTACATGGGAACAAAGGCGCTCCACGACCTCCAAAATATGGGAAGTCAGAAATACGGTGGCGCCCCGCTTCCTTGCCTGTTCAAGCACTTCCCGGATAATACGGGAAGCTATGGCATCCACCCCTTCAAAGGGTTCATCGAGAAACAGAACTTCCGGGTTGTGTATGATGGCGGCGCATAAGGATAACTTTTTGCGCATGCCGGTGGAAAATTCGAGAATCAATTTGCCGTTCGTCCCGTCAAGCCCCATAACCTCGAGTAATTCCTGCGTCCGGTGCAAGGCAACCCGGCGAGGAAGGCCGTACATGCGCCCTATAAAGACCAGATATTCCGGCGCAGTAAGGTTTTCGAACAGACACAGCTCCTCAGGAACAACACCAATGCGCCGTTTTATGGCCAGACTACTTCGCTTGAGGTCGAAATCCAGGATACGGGCAGTGCCGGAAGTCGGCGCGATAATGCCGGTCAACATCTTAATGGTAGTGGATTTACCCGCGCCGTTCGGGCCCAGAAAACCGTAAAAAGCGCCCCGTTCCACGCGCAGACACAACTGGTCTACCACGGTCCGCCCATTATAGATCTTGGTAAGGAAATAACTTTGGATGCTATAGGTCATACTCCGCCTAATCTTTTAAATCATTCAGCAACTGCCGCACCACCGGGCTGTCCGGCGCCAAGATCCGCGCCTGTTCCAGGCATTCCCGCGCGCGCCCGGAATTGCCGGCACGCAGATGCACACGGGCTTCATTCAACGTACATTCAAAACGCTGGGAATCATTACGTGCTCGTTTGCAGGCTTCCTGCCATGCCCGGGCGGCACGCACCCAGTCGGGCGCAACGCCAAACCTGTCCGCAAGAAAGTGGTTCAAGGCATGGTCATACATCAATTGATAGTCATGCGGGCTGAGCGCCAGCGCCCGTTCCGACATTCGCATGGCTTCCTCATATACTTTGGCGCGATCCCAGCCCCGGATTTTCATAACCTGCGTGAAGTTGGTCAGGTATATCTGAACCATGTTAAACCACCAGTCCGGATTTCCGGGTTCCGCCTCAAGAGCGGCATCCATGCACGCGAGGCCCTCTTCATACCTGCCGACGTGAAGATAAAACATACCCAAATTGTTTTGTGCCCTTGCATAGGCTTTATCCAGCCTGACCGCCTCTTCCCAATGTTTAACCGCCTCATGCTGTTGTCCCAGATGGTCATACAGCAATTCCCCATAAAACGTGTGGAGCAGAGCGCTTCCACTGAAATGGGTCAATCCCAGGACATATGCCTCTTTAATTTCCGCCAAGTGACAGTGTGCCTCGTTCAACGCGATTTTGGCGCCTTCCACATCGCCACGCTCCTTCAGCGCGCGGGCTTCCTCCATCTTTGCGTGTGTAATGGCCGTATACAATTTATCCAGGGCGCGCACTTTACGTTCAAAGGTTTCCTGGTCATGCAGATAGGCATTCAGACGCACCAGGGGAGAGGCGGTATCGTCCGCATGTGTTTCTTCCGCGGCAGCGAAGCAACAGAACGCCCCTAGAGAAGTGAACAGCATTAATTTAAGCAAAGAGGAATACATAAAACCATCCCGAAAACCGGCCCATACATTATGACCTTGTCATAACAAATATGATACCATAATGGCGCCGGCGGTTTCGGGAATGGATCGGCAATAATGTTCGGCTTTCTCTCATGGCTGCCATCGGGAAGTGAAAGATTGCCCTTACATGGCAACCGGGTTAATTCTATCCCCAAGAAAGGCAACGTACTTATGTGTTATTGGACTCAAGACGAAAGGGCGATTGTAGATGCGCTTCTAGAACGCCGCCCTGACTTATCAAACTGCCTTGAGTATATCCACAAATTCCATATAGCGCTAACTGAATGTTTTGACAAGAAACACTGTTTTTTCACCTGCGGCAACGGCGGTTCCCACGCCGATGCCCTGCACATTGTAGGGGAACTGTGTAAGAGTTTCGAACGTAAACGCCCCCTTGAGGATACGTTTCGTGCCAGCCTTGCCGGGCTTCCCTTCGGAGCGGATCTGGCAGAATATTTGGAGGCAGGCCTTCCCGCCATAACGCTGGGACTCAACGGCGCATTGAAAACTGCCATAGAAAACGACTGCCCGCTTCCCAATATCGCTTTTGCCCAGGAACTGAACGCCCTCATGGGACCGGGAGACATGCTTCTCGCCATCAGTACGTCGGGAAATGCCCGGAACTGCCTGATGGCCATGTCCGTCGCCAAAGCGCGCGGCGGCATTGTCGCCACCCTGACCGGGCCGACAGGAGGGCAGATGGCGGGTTTTGCCGATATTGCCATCAAGGCGCCCGGAAACTCCACCAAGGTTATCCAGGAGGCGCATGTCGCAATCTGGCATACGCTGTGTTTGTTGATTGAAGCGCGGTACTTTCCCGACCTGCGATAGTCTCGAACCAAAAACGCTTTCAATGGTATGCATTTAAATGGTTGGCTTGCATTTTGATCTGGAGCGCAACCGTGGTTTCGGACAAGGCGCACCTTAGCCCCATCTGTGAAGGAGATGTGGAGACGGCACGGGTGAAGCCGGTCCTGTAAAACAACCGTCGGAGAAAACACAATGAAAATGGATTCAGTGTCTAAAATAGCGTGTATCGGCGCCGGAAACGTGGGGGCCACCGCCGCCCAGTATTGCCTGGAAACGGGATTGGGCAATGTCGTCTTGGTGGACATTGTAGAAGGCCTTCCCCAGGGCAAAGCCCTGGACATGACGGAAGCCGGCCCTATACGCAACTACAGCGTGACGTGTACGGGCACCAACGACTATGCCGATATCGCCGGAGCGGACCTGGTGATTGTCACGGCTGGCTTGCCGCGTAAACCCGGCATGACGCGTCTGGACTTGCTTGAGAAAAACGGCCGTATCATCTCCGGCATTTGTGGACAGATCAAGCGACACGCACCGGATGCCATCGTCATTATTGTGACCAACCCGCTCGATGTAATGGTCTATCTCGCCTATAAGACCCTGGGCTTTCCGAACAACCGTGTGCTTGGCATGGCAGGCTGCCTGGACAGCGCTAGAATGCGCGCGTTTGTCGCCATGGAGCTCGGTGTCAGCATGGCCAACGTGGACACCATGGTATTGGGCTCCCATGGCGACGCCATGGTCCCCCTGCCTCAGTATACGACTGTTTCGGGAATCCCGATAACCCAACTCATGTCGCAGGAGCGGATCGATGCCATTATCGCCCGCACCCGCGACGGAGGCGGTGAAATCGTGCGTCTTTTAAAGACCGGGAGTGCATTCTATGCACCGGCAGCCGGTGCAGTCCGCATGGCCCAGTCCATACTGCGTGATGAGGGTCAAGTATTGCCGTGCGCGGCGTACCTGAACGGTGAATATGGCCTCAACGATATCTATATGGGCGTACCCTGCCTTTTGTGCCGTTCCGGCGTTGAAAATGTGGTTGAATTGAAATTGACCCAGGAAGAAACCGCCGCGTTGCACCACTCGGCTTGTGAAGTACAAGAGGGTATGGAGGGATTGCGTCAGCTCGGCTTGGTATAGAGCGGCCTTTATCTTTCCGGACGCGTACACCGGACGTGTTTCTATGCCTTTTCTGTGCTATGATAACGAGAGACCTTCGGTTCCGCCTTATTAAAACGGAACGCCAACCACAGTACAAGGAATGCAGACATGCGTACATGGCGTTTTCATGAACCGGGTGATATCAGAAACCTGATTCTGGAAGAGACGGAAACACCGGTTCCCGGTCCGGATGAGGCGCTTGTCAAAATACACTGCGCCGCCTTGAACCCGGCAGACCGTTACCTGGTGCAGGGACAATATCCGCGAGCGGGAACTCCGCCGTTCACGCCAGGACGGGACGGTGCCGGCATTATTCTTCAGCCTGCTTCTGGTGGTCGCTTCAAGGCCGGGGACAGGGTCTGCATTCTGGGCGGATTGACGGGAGTATCCAGGCCCGGCACCTTGGCTGAATACTGTCCGGTCCCCGATGGATGGCTGGCGCTCGTTCCCGCGAATTGGACTTTTGAGCAGGCGGCAGCGGCGCCTCTTGTCCATCTCACCGCATGGCGCGCCCTGGTAATTTGCGGCGGCCTCACCGGGGCGGACACGGTTTTAATCACGGGGGCATCCGGGGGGGTGGGCACGGCGGCCATATTTTTGGCCAAGGCCCGGGGCGCCCGGGTCATAGCGCTTTCACGAAGCAAATCGAAACGGAAAACGCTGGAAGCCATGGGTGCCGATTTTACGCTCGACAGCGGGTCGCCGTCCCTGGAACAGGAAGTACGTCAGGCTGCCGGCGACAAACCCGTTTCTCTAATATTGGACACGCTGGGCGGGCCCTTTCTTGAAAAATGTGCGCGTATTATCGCGTCGCATGGACGTATCCTCGTGGTGGGACTGCTGGCAGACCTGAAGTCGGAGATTACCCTGGGTCTGCTCATTCATAAGAATCTCAGGCTCCAGGGACTCAGTGTAAGCGCCTTCACGCCGAACGAAATTCAAGACGCCTGGGTTTCCATATTGGAATGTTACGAGAACAGCAGCAAACGTCCACTGATCAGCCGCATCTTTCCCATGGAAGATGTTCAGGACGCGTTTGGACACTTGCATGCGGGACCGCTTGGAAAAGTGGTCATTCGCATCTCAGAACACCGGGCGGAAGACTAAAGGGCTGTCAAGATTCCGACGCTTGCGCGCATGTTTCAGGATCCAGCGTTTTGATGCCAATATGCATCGCCGCCAGGATGAGGGCCACCACCGGGGATACCAGGTTGAAGAAACAAAAGGGCAGGTAGGAAAGGGTGGATATCCCCAATACACTGGACGCGAAAGCGCCACACGTATTCCAGGGCACCAGCACGGATGTCAGGGTACCGCCGTCTTCCAGGGCCCGCGATAGATTGCGCGCATCCAGTCCGCGTTTCTGATACTCTGAACGATACATGCGTCCCGGCAACACAATGGCCAGGTATTGCTCCGCCAGAAAAATATTAACCAGTATCGTACTTCCTACCGTTGCGCTAATCAGACTGCCCGCCCCGCGAACATTATGCAAAATGGCGCCTGCAATCCGGCGCATCAGGCCAGTCGCTTCCATGGCGCCGCCGAAAAACATGGCCGATAGGATGAGGGCCACCGTGTCATACATACCGGAAAGGCCGCCCTGTGACAACAGTGCATCCAGAGAATCCCGGCCGCTGTCCAGGGAAAAACCGTTGTAAGCGGTCATTATGATCGTGCCGTAGCGTTCAGCCCCTGTCATGACGGCGCCCGTTTCCGAAATGAACCGCAGGGGCTGACATAACAATGCGGCCCCTGCGCCCATCAAGGCGCCCAAGGTAAGCGCGGGCAAGGCGGGCATACCCCTCCCGGCCAGGATAATTACCAGCAAGGGGACAAGAAGCAAGGACCAATGCACGGAAAAATTTATTTCTATTCCGGTCAGTATTTCGTTTACGGAGGCGTCATTATATTCACCAGGCCGGTAGAACAAGCCGACCGCCGTAAAGAGTATCATGGCGATTGTATAACTGGGTATGGTGGTATAAAACATATGCCGGATATGAACAAACAACTGGCTGCCCGCGATTCCGGATGCCAGGTTGGTCGTGTCCGAAAGGGGCGACATCTTATCGCCAAAATAGGCGCCGGAAATAATGGCTCCGGCCACCAGCGGGTCAGGAAAACCCAGCACCCGGCCGATACCTAAAAGCGCAATGCCTACCGTGCCCATGGTTGACCAACTGCTGCCAACCGCCAGGGAAACGATTGAACATACCAGGCAGACCAGCGGCAGAAAAACGACGGGGGTTAAAATCTGAATGCCGTAATAAATCATGGTGGGTACTATGCCGCTTAGAATCCACAGCCCGATGAGACATCCCACCACCATGAGAATCAGGATGGCCTCCATGGCCAGAACGATGGATTTGATGGCCCGTGTCTCTATTTCCCGGTAGCGCAGTCCCAGAAATACATGGCCCAGCAGAGCGACAAAAATACCCGAAAGAAGTAACGCAATCTGATTGGGGCCGGAACTGGCCGCATCCTTGAAAAGATATACATTGAGCACAATCCCGGCTATTAACAACACACAGGGGAATAGTGCCAGTCGTAAAGATGATGTGGGTTCTTGCTGATGTTCCATATTTCCTGCCTCTCGCGGGGTACTATACCGTACCGTCGGCAGGAAATAGAAATCGCGCCGCCTCAACAATTGCTTTCCCTCTTTGAAATCCGTATCGTAGAACCTAAGTTTTAACGGTATTTACTATTCTGTAGATACACACCCATGTTTGTGGTAACAGGCCACAACGAATGCAGCGTCTCACCTGCTATACTTGTATGATTCAAAGATGGAAGAAATACATGTTTTCTTTTTTGATTCTGATTCCGGTCGCTCTTGTCCTGCTTTTGTTCTGCGCGTATCACCTTCAGGAATACGTGATATTCCCGGCGACGCGAAACATCTATCGCACCCCGTCGTCCGCCCCTTTCAACTGGCGCTTTGAGGAGATCTTCCTCGACGTAAACGGCGAGCGGACTCATGCGTGGTTCATCCCCCTGGAAGGCGCGGCAACCACCGTGCTGTTCAGCCATGGCAATGCCGGCAATATGGCCGACCGTCTCGAATCCATTCAACTCCTGCGCACGCTGGGATTTTCCGTGCTGGCTTATGATTACGGGGGATACGGCCGGAGCACGGGCAGGCCGTCGGAAAAGCGCATCTACGCGGACGCGAAAGCCTCCTGGGAGTATTTAACCAAAGTCAGAGGCGTCGCACCAGAAACCATCCTCCTCTTCGGACGATCCCTCGGCGGGGCGGCCACAGCCTATCTGGCCGCCCGCGTAAAACCGGCGGCCGTGGTACTGGAAAGCACCTTCTGTTCCCTGCCCGCGGTGGTGCGTGACATGCCTTTCGGCAACTTCATGGCAAAGGGTATCCGGCATTCGTTTCCGACCCTTGAACGCGTGCCTTATTTTCAGGCCCCCCTCCTCGTCATTCACAGCCCCGAGGACACGTTGATACCGTATAAACACGGGAAAGCCATTTATGAAGCGGCGAAAGCGCCCAAAATGTTTCTCGGAATCCGGGGAAACCACAACGACGGCTTCGTGCGCTCCATGGACGCGTACCTGGCGGGATGGAAACGCTTCCTGTCAGTACCACGATGAAGTTGCGTACATGCCCCCTTCTTTCAGAAGAAATTGACAAGAACGCTTCCCGTGCTTTACCCTTTGTATAGACAAATTTAAAAGATGCGGGAGATTTTGGCGATGCTAGCGTTGCTAGAACCTTGATACTTGGTCTTGCGAGGGGATGGGGAAAGGATAAAGTCTGAAGTATGAAGGATGAAGGATGAAAGACCAAGGAGCGAAGGGAACGATTCCGCACTTTCTCCTTACAGGCGGACAGTCTCTTTGGCTATGGGATAAAGTCCGTGGGCTAAGCGGCTGCGTCCTTGGGCTAAGCGGCTGAGTCCGTGGGCGCTGCGGCTGAGGCCGCGGGCTGTGTGGCTGAGTCCGTGGGCTAAGCGGCTCCGTCCGCAGGCGCTGCGGTTCGAGTCATGGTTTGACGGGGCCGTATGCTTCCAAAGAAAGGAGGGCAGGACAATGCGAAAAGGCGGGAAGCGCTTTCTCATGCATCGGCGATGCCTTGAAGCGGATACTAGAAGCACAATAATGTGCCGGCCTTTCTCGTACTGTATGTGTAGCGGTTTTAACGGCTTCCCAGGGGTCGGTTGATAGTCACCGGGGTTGCCATCAGTTATTTTAAATCACGGCCTTCGGCATGCCAGTCCAGGGTACCCTCGCCGGTACCGCTTTGTACAGGGTTGCTGACCTGCCAGGTCTTGCCGCCGTCATCGCTGTAGATGGACGTGTTGTAATGGTAAGGCCACCGTTCCTGATCATTGCTGCCTTTTGGCGGCATGATGCGTGCCGTCATAAGCAGGCGTCCCGCGTGTTCGCCGTATTGCAGCGTTATTCCTGATTCCGAACAACTGACATCCGCGGGAATACCCTCGGGCGTCCCATGCCCGTAGGCGTTCGGCTGGATGACAATGGATTCTTTTTTCCACGTTTTCCCGTGATCGCCGCTCCGATAGAGCAGGCCTTTGCCGGGACTTACCATCAACACATCGCCCGTGTTCCGGTCCACAACGACGTTCCCGCCGGCCTCTTCTCCCAATTGCTGCGCTTCACTCCAGGAGTTCCCGCCGTCCTCGCTCCGACGAAGCCGTTTTCCGGAATCAGCGAAGGCCAGGAGCGCCCCGTCCGCTGCCACATCCATGGAGGGAATACACGTTTTATCGAAGAGTTCCTTTATTTCGAGGCCCCCGGCGCGTTCAACTGCAGCGGCGGGATCGGCCTGACACGGGGCCATACCCATGATGGCAAACAGAATAAGCATGCCGGACGAAAGCCGTTTCGCGAAGCTTCTTGATTTCATAAGGGATTCCTCCTGATTTTGTTATGCGCAGGAACGGTACTGCCCGCACGCTATCAACAATGCTATTGTTTTGGAGTAGACGGTGCTTCATCGGCCCGGGGAGGACCATAAACGAATACGGACGGGTGCATGGTATACAACCGGTACCCCTTGCCATCCTGCACGAGAACAGGGCTGGATTTATCGCCCCGGACAATGGGATTGCCCGGATATTTTTCCCAGTGTACCAGGTCATCCGATACAGCAACGGCGGAGGTCCATTCATCCGGATCGGTATGGGGAACCAGGCCGTGATAATACGCATAGTAGCGGCCTTCATACTTCACGATCTGGTCCAGGGCAATCATGGCCTTATCATACGCATCGGGCCCGCATTCAAGCACGGGGGTGTCCTGAACATTCATCCATATCTTGAGGTCTGTTGACCGCGCCAGCCATATCGCCTCATCGTTACGTTCATAAAACAGGTTCCAGGTTCCGTTTTCAAAATAGGCGGCAGGCGTTCCGAAAGGTCCCGGGCGCAGGGGTTTCCCGTTTGTCTGCCTGATATCCAATGTCCCACAGTCCTTCCAATGAATACGGTCGGTCGACGTAAGCAGGCGCGCCCGGTCGCCCTCACCCTCCGCGAACATGAAATAGGTGTCTTCCACCTTCAGCACCATCATGTCCTCCGTCCACTTCCCATCATAAATGGGATTGTCCGGGTGCCGTTCCCAATGCATACCGTCCTTGGAACTGGCGTAGCCCAATTTCTTTATTTCCTTGTCGCCTGACCGGTAACCTGTGTACCAAAGATGATAGGCGTTGTCTTCATACAGGATCCAACCCCGTTCCCGTATATGCTCGTCCCAATGCCCGGGGCCGGCGCCTTCAAATACAGGTTCATCGGTTAAGGGATTGAAGTTTACCAGTTCGGGAGGAAACACGGGACAAGTTGCCGCACTGGCGAAGAGAAAAAGAAAGACTATCATGATTGTAACGCTCCTGGTTATATTTTTTGGAATATCAAGGAACCGGCCGACATGTTCCTGCCGTTCGAAGATAGCAAAGAACTGGTCTATTTTAGAGTCACGCCCTCCTGGATTTCCATCCTTGCAAAGGCGTCTCAACCTATCTTGATGATGCGTCCCGTAATTTCCAGATACCGCGCCAAACCATAGCAAATCATGAATAGAACCAAGAGCAACCCCAGGGCGGGAACGCCCCCCATAGCGTTATCCAACACCTGTTCGGCTATAAGTACCAGCGCGGCTTGGAGTAGATAAAGTACAAGCGGGTTTTTACCCAAGGTGCTCAGGCATGGCAACTGCAGTCGCAGCCGTTCGCACACCAGAAAGAAGAGCGCCAGGGTAAGAAAGCAAAGTCCCGTCGCATACACGGAGTAAGGGGCTGTCATGGCATAGGCGGAAAAGGGCCAATGCGGTTTTATGCCCGGCCACGGAGCCCGCAGGAACCAGCCCGCCGCCGTGAAAAACGAAGCTGCGCCGATAAGCCGAAAACACATCATTTTCCATTTGTCCCCGGTGAACACATCGTAGGCCGCGGTACCCATCAACAAGATGAAGACCCAGCTCAGGGGCCCCAGCGGACCGCCGTTGATGCTGTTTTCCATTACCCAGTCCCCGTAGCCAGTGCAGGAGAATAGCAGCTGGTAGCCCGCCAGAAATACGCAGGCGGCCGTAATACGTGTTTGGAACGCCAGATGCATGAACGGTAGCGCCAGTAGTCCGGACACACCGATATCCATCAGAGCATCCCAGATGGATACGCGCAGGTCGAACCCGCCATAGAGCAGTCCCAATCCGATGATAATAAAATAACGTCGGACGGCATGGGCGCGCGCTATTGCCATTCCTTCTTGGGCGATGGCTTTACCGAAAGACATTCGGTAGCCGAAACCCACAAGAAAAATGAAGAGAGGGGCAATATGGTCGGCGTAGGAAAAGCCTTGATGATGATGTTTAAACATCCAGGGCATTACATCGAACATGCCCAGGAAGTTTACCAGGATCATGCCGAAGATGGCGTAGCCACGCACTTGATCCAGAAAAAGAAGTCTTTGACGATGCATACTGCCTCTATAGATAACACCCCCGGAAATGGAGGTCGGATACGGGATTCTATTCAAAAAAAAGGTTTGAAGGACGTAAAGAACACGCTGAGAGGAAGACCGGGATGCAGGAATGCGTTTATTCCTTGGAACCGATACATTCCAGAAGAACGCCCGGTTTCTTGCCTAGAATGGAATTAAGTTGTTCCCGCAACGCTGTGATCCAGAGCGCATATCCCGCCGTATTGAGATGAACACCGTCGCCTGCATGATAGCCTGGATTCAGATTGCCGGTATCATCGGTCAGGGCGGCTGTGACATCCACCACGCTGCTCCGTTCATCCGTGGCGCATAACGACGCCAGCCCCGCATTCAATTCACGGATACGAGGATTACGGTCTTCTTTGATATCCTTGGTCCTTTCGTCAAGGGGCAGCACGGCACTGAAGACCAGAGGGGTTCCGGCGGGTACGGCTTCCATGATCTTTTTGTAATTTTCCAAAATGGCGGCATTGTCCCTGCGGGCCAGGTCATTCACCCCGATGGCAACAACGACCGCGCCGGCCCGCGCCATGGAAGCATAGTCGGCCAGGCGCTGCAACACACCCACGGTGGTATCACTGCCGATGCCGTAATTGACGGAGCACTCCCACACCGCGGAGGTGCATAAACCCTGGGTAATACTGTCGCCTATAAACAGCACTGCGCCCTCAGGGATATTCCCGTCCATATACCGATGATAATTCATCATGCGTTGGTAATGTTCGGTAATTTCCATATCGGCGCTTTGGGCGTGGATTTGGATGCATAGCAGCGCCAGAAGGGCACATGCCTGGGAAAAGAAAGGTAGAATCATTCTGTGCATACCAATACTCCCTTTTGGTTGGATGGAAAATAGTATACAGGAAATCTTTTTCATTACCATCCTTCCGTGTAAATTTCAGGGTACCTATTTCCTCAGATACTATTTTCAGACCCTGCTTTACTGCGATAACCATAACCATCGTCCATAAACGAAGGGTCAGTATATCAAGGCATTCCTATCATGGAATCCGGTGTGGAAGCGATACCGTCATTCTTGTGGAACCGCTTTCCAGATGGCGAGCACCTGTTTTTTACGGGCGTCTTGTGACCCTTCATAACCGACTATCGTTTTTTGCAGGCCGTCAACGAGTCTGACGGCCGCCTCCAGGTAACTCCTGTCCGCGGCGCATTGGGAGGCTTCCGGCAAGAGCGTAATCCTGCCCTCGGATTTCATCTTTGCACGTTCCCGAATGGCCGTGAGGTATTCACAGATTAGCCTTGCATGTTGCGTCTCATAGGAAGAAGCGAAACCCTCTCGAACAAGGGCATTGTAAAATCTCCCGATTCGGGAAAAGGGTACTGGAGGGGTCAAGGACGCCGGTTCCTTCCCGCCGGAGCAACCCGCAGCAGATTTTCCAGTTACCTCGGCAGTAAATGCTTCGATGTTCCATAACGGGTCCTCCGCGCCGGGAAACAACGCGGGAGATTCCTCAGTCATGGCTGGCTGTTCCTGAAGTGCCGCCCCGCCCAAGGCGATTTGAATCCTGGCCGATTCCGGCAGGCGCTCATATGACAGGGTAATGGAACCCGCGTCAAAATCATTCCATGGAACGTTGTTTATCCATACGGCGGTAACCGGTCCCGTACCGGTCGTGGACAGATACAGTCGTTTTGTGCCGAAACGAATGGGGAAACGTTGTTCCAGGCGCGTAATCCCGGTCGGGATATGCGGAACAAGCGTCAGGGATTCCGCGCGGTAAAGATACTCAAAGAGCCCCCGTATAAGAGCCGCCGGGGCGCCCCAGGTGTCGTATACGCAATTGATGGGTTCCTTGGGCTGATATGGGTCTGCGCCGAAGTCCACTAGGGGATTATCCGTCCTGAACTGCCGGAAGAACCCGAGAAGGTGCTCCATAGACCGGCGGGCGTCCTCATATTCTCCCAGCCGGTAATAGGCCAGGATCATGCGTGCCTCACAGGTAGTCCAATGGCCGCCGTTTACCCAGGTACCGAAAGACCACAACCAATCCTTTGCCTCCGTGTACATATCATCCAGTCCGGGACAATTCGTAATGATGACGCCGTGGGGGCGCAATCCGGGAATAGACGCCATTTTGGCATAAATTTTTCGTGACTGGGGATCATCGGCCACACGGAAGGCAATAGCGTCGTGATTGCAGACCGACTCGAAGTAACCGTGTTTTTCCGCGCCGTAAACGCCGTGCTTCGTGCCGTCGGGGTCCATGGACTTAATGAAATACCCCTCGTCCGTAGTCATCAGGGCAAGTCCCTGCCGGGCAAGGTCCCGTCTATCGGCGTAAAGGGTAGCCTTGTCGCTGTTCCCGGTCATTTTCTCCAGTTCAATGAGACGGTCCAGGGCTGCGATATAAGTGACCGACAAACCCGTAAGATAGGCCTTGTCGTAGGTGTCATCCGGTTTATGCCAGCCGGCATAACTCGGCGCGAGGAGATTGCCGGCAGGCCCGGCCAGAAACAGATTATTTGCGGGATCGCGACGGGTTTCAATAAAATTGGCGCTCCGTTCCAGCAGGGGGAGATACCGGGCAATAGCGTCCGGATCGCGGCTGATAAGTAACAGTTCCGCCTGCATCACCATACCGGCGGCCGTGAACTCCATGCCCCAATCATGAATGTTAATACGGCCGTCACCCTGTTTGTAATAAATCACGTCCGGCGCGGCCGCATCGCACAGACACCCATCCGGCGCCACCCAATCCTTCATGCCCTTGCGTTTCCCGTCTCCCATCAGGGCGAACCAGAGTTCCTGGGAATTCTGAATAAAGGTTGTATAGGGTTCTAAGAAAAACGGCAGGGAACAATAGGTGGGCCCATAACTGTTCTGAATCCACCAGGCGCCCCAGGTCGGTCCTTCCACAAAACCGTTCCATACCGGCGTATAGAGCATGGAAATATTCTGGTATTCCGGGTCCGGATGAAACACCCGGCACGCCGTGTCCAGCAATTGCAGGTACCCTTCATTACCCTCTCCGGAATAGTACCGTCCTTCAAGGGCAGATACGCTCGCCGGGGTTAGCATCAGTACTGTTTCCAGTAACACAAGGATTAGAACAAAATAAGAAAGCCTCATGATAGGACTCCCGGATTGGAGAGAATCTGCCCGGCATCCCCAAAAGCGGCAAACGCTCCGCGCAAAGGTTACGCAGATGCTAATCGCAGCAAGGGCCTTTCCATTTAAAAGGATTACCATCAGGGATAACAAAATACATTATGTAACAGGCATCCAAAACATGTCAATTGCCCGGATGGGCGCAATGTAATTCCGGGGATAATGGAATGCGATGCGGTCCTTTCTTTGACAATACCTCGCCGCCTGCGTAAAATACAAATGAGGTGTTAGAAGATTAACAAGACAATGCATCAGGGGAAGGCAAACAATTTTGGAGACCATGGATCCATGAAAGACTCATTTTTTAGACGGCACAAAATACTCAGCGCTTTTTGCATCCTCATTTTGCTGGCGATACTGCTTCCGGCAGCCTTCCTGTTCTACCGGATGATAGGACCATATCGCGGTTATAAGGTGGATTTTGTCAAGGTGGGAGAGGGGGTGCAACCAAGTGCGCTGGAAGTCGGTGTCTCAAAACAGGACATTACACCAGAGCTGTCTTTGTACGATACTTACAATGACATCAACAATGACAACATTTATACTCCCGCCGCAAGCGACCAGACTTTTTTAATGAAACTGGCCACGCGTCTGGGGCTCATCCACCCCGGAGAAGACACCTATAATGACCGGAATGGGAATAGAAAGTTCGACCCGGTCTGGATTGCGGGATTCGGGAGCAACCGTCCGGCAAAAGGCGTCCATGATCCCCTCTGGGCACGGGCGATAGCATTCCGAAATAACGGTGTGACGGTGTCGATGGTGACTTTGGACGCCATCGGCATATTTCACGAAAAGATAATTGATATCCGGAAAATGATTGACCCTGCCCTGAATGTGGACCATGTTATCGTATCCTGTCTGCACAACCATGAAACACCGGATACGATGGGCAATTGGAGCGGTGTCGTGCCCACGCCCGGGAACTTCGATCATCGTCACATGGACAACATCAAATTGGCGTGCAAAAACGCCGTTGAGGAGGCCGTCCGCAATCTGGCGCCCGCCGATATGTATATCACCCAGACTGAAATAAATCCCGAGGGCCTGGTGGACGATTCCAGGAAACCCATCGTTATAGACACCAAACTCTGTTGCGCCCGTTTTACAAAGGTCGGAACGGACGAAACCATCGCCACGATGGTTTCTTGGGGCAATCACCCGGAAACACTGGGCGGGGACAACCCCTTTCTAACCTCGGACTTTTGCGGTTATTGGCGCGACGGCGTGGAAGCGGGTGTTGGCGATCCCAACGGCGCGGCGGGCGTGGGGGGGATGTGCCTGTATTTTCAGGGGATGGTCGGGGGCCTGATGACGCAGCTGCATACTGAGGTACCGCACCGGAACGGCATAGATAAGTTCAAGGAAGACTCGTTCGAGAAGGCGCAGGCGCTGGGAGAAAATCTGGCCATACTGACCTTGAATACGCTTCGCGGCGCCGAGGTCGTTAAATGTGAGAGCCCGCGCGTGGGTGTCGCCGCAAAGACCTTTTATGCGCCCTTGGCCGGGTTGTTCAAATATGCGATAGCCCTGGGGTTGGTGCATCCCGGTGTCTTTTGGCGGGAGGGCGGCATTGCCGCGCGCAGCGAAGTGGACGTCGTGCGGGTTGGAGATCTCGAAGTCGCCACCGTACCGGGCGAACTCTATCCGGAGATCGCCGACGGGGGTGTCGAGGCTAAACCGGGGCGTGATTTTGATATTCCGCCGGTGGAAGTGCCCCCGTTGCGTAAAGAGATGAAAGGCAAAGTCAACATGGTTTTCGGCCTGGCCAATGATGAAATAGGCTATATCCTTCCCAAAAGCCAGTGGGATGTGGCCCCCCCCTATGTTTATGACAATGATTCCCAATACGGTGAGGAGAACTCTGGCGGCCCGGATGTAGCCCCGGCCATCCATCGGGAATCGCTTGCGCTTCTTCGTCGAATGGAGGACGCATGGCCTCAATAAGCCAAGGTGCTACAGGAGGAGTATCCATGATTTCAGGAAAAGAGTCCCGACGGAACTTTATTGGAAAAATAGCGGGCTTGTCCCTGTTGACGGGCGTGGCACTTTCGGCGGAGGAACAGTCCAGTGTTTCAAGCGGGTCAGTGCGGCTGGGGGCGCCTGTTTTTGAAAAAAGCGATGATCCCGAACTATTGGCGTTAGCCCATAAAAATATGCGCTACCGGGCGGCCTATTGCCCGGAAGTATCCTTATCCGATACTGACAGGATTAAAGCCGTTTCAGAAGCGTTCGCCCGTCATGATGTAGTGATTGCCGAAGTCGGCCGCTGGTGCAATATGATGGATGTCGACCCGGAAAAGCGCAAGAGTAACCTGGAAAACGTCACCGAAGGCCTGGCCCTGGCGGAGGCCATCCGCGCGCGGTGCTGCGTGAATATTGCGGGCTCTTTCAGCACGGATAGTTGGTTCGGCCCCCATCCCAAAAACCTTTCCAACGAATTTTTTGATGCGGCGGTGGAGAATGCCCGCAAGGTGGTGGATGCCGTAAAGCCCACGCGCGCCAAATTTGCCTACGAGATGATGGGCTGGAGCCTGCCGGACAGCGCGGATTCTTATCTGGACTTCATCAAGGCCGTTGACAGGAAAGGCTTTGCCGTTCATCTGGATCCGTGCAACCTCATCAACAGTCCGGACCGGTTTTACCGTAACGGCGATGTAATCAATGAGTGTTTCGACAAACTTGGTCCCCATATCGTCAGTTGCCATGCAAAAGACCTCACATGGGATGTAGAGATGAATGTGCATTTTCGGGAGGTCTGTCCCGGAACGGGGGCGATGGATTACACGGTATTCCTGAAACGCCTGGCCGGAATGCCCCAACAACCGCCCCTTATGATAGAGCATTTATCCGGCGCCGAAGAATACGATCAGGCTCGAAACTATATTCTGGACCATGGTCAACAAATAGGCGTCCCGTTTACATAAACCACCCTGTTTTCCTGCTGCACTACCAACGATAACCGCCGAAAATACGCCTTTAGGACGGCAATAGCCGTTTTTGACGAAGAACGAATAAGCTTTTTCAGTTGCCCTGCCAACTGAAAAACTTTGTTGGACTAAACGCAAGTAAGAAGACTGAGCAAAAAGGGGACTGACTGCCAAATAGCACATGATTGCTGCATAGAGGCTGCCAGTTCTTGCTGCTATTTGGTTGTCTGTCCCCTTTTTGCGGACACAGGAAAGAATATCCACGGCGAAGCCGTTTAGTCCAACTTCAAGCAAGAAGGAACACCAGGATGAATACCGGAATGAAACGACGCCATTTTTTGGAAACGGTCGGGTTGGGTATGGGACTGGTTGCGGGCGCAACATCCCCGGATGTTTTCGCCGAACCTGCCGGCGCGGCGGCGCCGGCCGCATCTTCGATGAAACTGGGCATGGTCACGTACAACATGGGCAAAGATATGACCGTGGTAAGACTGATCCGCCTGTGCACGGCCTCGGGACTGGCCGGGGTGGAACTGCGCACGACCCATGCCCACGGCGTGGAGGTGTCCCTCTCCGCCCCGGAACGCGCGGAGGTGCGCAAGAAATTCGAGGATGCGGGCATTGCCATCGCCGGACTGGGCTCGGCCTTTGAATTTCATTCCAACGACCCGGACGAGCTCGAAAAGAACGTTCAAGGTTCCATCGAATACGCGAAACTGGCGGCTGATGTAGGCGCTCCCGGCATTAAGGTGCGTCCCAACGGCATTCCGGCGGGCGAGGATCCGGAAATCACGCTGGAACGCATCGGCAAGGCCTGGGGCCGCGTGGCCGCGGCAGCCGCCGACATGGGCGTGCAGGTGCGCATGGAAGTGCACGGCAAGGAAGAGACCCGCAGCCTGCCCAATATCCGCAAGATGCTTGACTACGCCGACCATCCCAACGCCCTGGTCTGCTGGAACTCCAACGCCAGCGACATGGACGAACACGGCGGCATCCGCGCGAACTTCGACCTCGTCAAACATGCCATCGGCGAGGTGCATATCACCGAAATTGGTCTCTACCAATATCCCTGGCAACAACTGTTCACCCTGCTGAAAGAAATCAACTATACCGGGTTCTGCCTCGCGGAAATCCCCGAAAACCCGGATCCTGAACGGTTCATGCGCTATTACCGGACCCTGTTCGATTTGTATACCGGCGCCTATCAATATCCGAATCCGGATGTCTATGCCTAAAACAGAGGGGATACCAGGAGATGGCGGTGAGATTCCCGCTCTCGTTACCAAATTCCATTTGGTAACGCAGTTGCCCGCGAAGTTCCACTTCGCAACTGCCAGGAATCTCTGAGGATACACGCAGTCGGCTTGCAAATAACAGGAAATGGAATTTGGGAACGAGTTACCATGAGCCTATGGCTCACCCTGAAACCACGAAAATATAAATTTTCGAAGCAGTCAAAATAATCAGTCTTGAATACGCGCTGCGGCGCATCAGAATCGCCCTTATCTTCCGGTCCGCCATTAACGCTGCGACACTTGCCCCGCGCCGTCTGATCCAATACACCGCTGTCGACAGAATCTTTGCAGTCCCATCCTTGACTGCACCGGCGGTTTCCTCTACCATCCTGTTCGGGCATGCTGTCATCGACAGGATGCCGTCATGATAGTATCGGGCCAGCCTTAACGCCGGCGGTGTGGGCACGCGAAGCAGATCAAGCCCTCCGAATGGTTGCGGGATGATGCGTTATACGCGGAGGGACCGTTACAGGTACAATAAGGCTTTGACGGATTCATTCAACTGAACTCGGGGCGCTTCCAGGCCCCGTATAGAACCCCAGGGAAAAGGAAGCCATGACAAAAGACATTCGTGTAACCGTATGGAATGAAGGCCTCCATGAAAAAGAATTGCCCAAATGCCGGGAGATCTACCCCGACGGAATGGGCAGGCAAATCGGCAGGCACCTGGAAAAACAGGCGGGGATCGCCTCCGTGCATTGTTCGGAATTGTCCGACCCGGGCCAGGGGCTTGATGAAGCTATTCTTGCGAATACGGACGTCATGATCTGGTGGGGTCACAAGGCCCATGACCAGGTAACGGATGAAAACGCGCGACGCGTGCAGAAACGGGTGCAGCAGGGCATGGGCCTGATTGTGCTGCATTCGGGGCACATGTCCAAGCCGTTTATGCTGCTCATGGGCACGGCCTGCAACCTCAAGTGGCGCGAGTACGGCGAGCATGGCGAAAAGGAACGCCTGTGGGTGGTGGACCCGTCGCATCCGATTGTCGAGGGATTGCCGGAATATATCGAGTTGCCGAACACGGAAATGTACGGCGAGCCCTTCGGCATTCCCCAACCGGACCAGCAGGTGTTCATCAGTTGGTTCCAGGGCGGTGAAGTGTTCCGCAGCGGCTGCTGCTGGCACCGGGAAGCGGGCAAAGTGTTTTATTTCCGCCCGGGCCATGAAACCTTCCCCATTTATCATAACGAACTTGTTCTAAAGGTGATTTATAATGCGGTGAAGTGGGCCGCGCCGACACACCTTGCGGGCGGGTACACACAAGGTAACGTGAAACCACTGGAAAAAATGGATTAACCGCGAAAGCAAAACGGTACCTTGTGTTAGACGGGTTGGGTCGGACTAATCAGTCTGGTACTGCTTGTTACCAGAGTGTATTTGGTAATGCACATATTTGAAATTGTATCCTCCTCCGCCTACCCTCTCTTCAGTCTTTTATCCATAGGCTCTGTGTATGTATGAAATTATGTTATAGTGCTGTAGGATCCCTTGGGAAAATCACCTGCTCTACAGCAACAGCAGACTGTAGCGTTCGAAGGGGCATGTTTGTCGCAGCATAAACAAGCAAACAATGGTCCCTGTTCTATCGGTTTTGCGTTATAATCGTTTCGCTGGTATCATGTCCCAATTGTAGCCAGACAACGAACGGCGCCTTTTCCGGCGACATAGTATGTTTACGAGGGTTGCATGACATGAAGCCACAAGTTTATATAGAGACAACTATTCCCAGTTTCTATTTTGAAATACGGGATACGCCTGAAATGGTGGCGCGTCGCAACTGGACACGGGAATGGTGGCGGAAGCATCGCACACGCTATACCCTCGTGACCAGTGATGCGGTGATTGCCGAACTTATGGAAGGCGAATATGAGGGTCGTAATAATGCCGTGCGTCTTCTGCGAGGTATTCCGCTTTTGGGAATCCCCGATGCAATAGCGGACGTCATTGATGTATACCTGGATAATCATCTCATGCCCCGGGAACGCCTGGGCGATGCGCTGCATCTGGCGCTGGCATCTTTTCATAAATGTGATTTTTTATTAACCTGGAACTGTCGCCATCTTGCCAACGCCAACAAATATGAGCATATTCGGATTGTCAATACGCGCCTGGGGCTTTTTATTCCGTCCCTTGTAACACCCATGGAATTGTGTATGGAGACTAAGTTATGAAAGACGAAACGTTAGAGCGTATCTGGAAACAGCGTCAGACAATATCAGAACGCTGCGGCTATGACAGCCGCAAATTGGTTTGTTATTATCAAAAGCGCAATCAGGCAAAGAGCGATAAATCTAAAGCATCCACAACGCATATATCTTCGATGAAATAAGCCGGAATTACAGCGGAACTCCAAGGCGCCGCGCTTTATTATTTCCGCCTCGTTACCGAGAAGTATTTTGATAACGCACTTGTTCGCGAAGTTGCAGTTCGCATCTTCGGGGAAACCGCCCCGGGCAAAGCAGTACAAGATAGCAAAGAACAGGAAATGGAATTTCAAGAGAGATGGCGTTCCCAAATGGAATTGGGGAACGAGTTGCCATGAGCCTAGGGTTCACCCGGAAGCCACGTCAATGTCATAAGAATTTTCGAAGCAGTTGTCCGGGTTGCTGTCGAAAGTTAGTTTAAGGCTGCGGTACGCCGCGTTGACCAAAGGAGGATATACACATGCCTAAAATCGCATTGATTGGCGCGGGAAGCATTGTTTTCTGCAAGACCCTGTTTCTGGACATGGTGGCCACGCCCGCCCTGCGTAACAGCGAGTTCCGCTTCATGAGCCGGACCCTGCCTAAACTGGAGCGCATGAAAAAGTTTGCTGACCGTGTCATCCAGGACAACGGTCTGAATTCCACCACCATGATAACCCTGGACCGGCGGGAAGCGCTGAAGGACGCCGATTATGTCATTGCCATGCTGCAGGTCGGCGGCGTGGACGCCTTTCAACTGGATTGTGAAATTCCGATGAAACATGGCGTGGACCAGTGTATCGGCGACACGCTCGGGCCGGGCGGCCTGTTTCGCGCGTTGCGTACCATCCCCGTCATGATGGACCTCGCCCGCGACATGGAAGAACTGTGTCCGAACGCGTATCTGCTCAACTACGTCAATCCCATGGCGTCCGTATGCTGGGCGATGGGAAAAGTGCCTGGTCTGAAGTATGTCGGGCTGTGCCACGGGGTACAGACCACCCTCGACTTGATTTCGGGGTATGTGGGTGTGCCAAAGACGGAAATTGACTACCTGGCGGCGGGCATCAATCACATGGGCTGGTTTCTCAAGATGGAACACCGGGGAAAAGACCTGTATCCCCTGTTCAAGGAAAAATGTGAGTTGCCCGAGTATTACATTAATGAAAAGGTGCGTATCGAAGTGATGCGCCATTTCGGGTATTTCATGACGGAAAGCACCGGACACTTGTCTGAATACGTGCCGTGGTTCCGCAGCAGCAAAGACGCCCTGGCGCGCTATTGTGATGAGCCCGCCTTCGGCGGGGAGACGGGCGCTTACCTGAAATGGTGCCGGCTGATAGCGGACAAACTTGAAAACGCGGATATGCTCGCGCAAGAACCTTCATCCATACGACCGCGCAGCGTGGAATATTGTTCCTACATCCTGGAAGCATTGGAGACGGGTAGAATATTCAAGTTCCAGGGAAATCTGCGCAACGACGGGTATATATCCAATCTGCCGGACGGCTGCTGCGCGGAAGTGCCGGTCTTCGCGGACCGGCTCGGGCTGCACCCGGTACGGGTGGGCGCTCTGCCGCCGCAACTGGCCGCGCTGAACCAGAGTAACGTGACCGCCCAGGGGCTGACCGTGGAAGCGGCATTGACCGGCGATCCGGAACTGGTGGTTGCCGCAGCCGCCCTGGACCCGCTCACCAGCGCGTGTTTGACCCTGAAGCAGGCGCGCGATATGGTTGCTGAAATGCTCGAGGCGGAGAAACAATGGCTGCCCCAGTTTGCCGGAAAGACGCTGCGGCCTACCCCGCATATCGAAACACCTCCGGGAACCGGACACGCCCCCGTGCCGCTCGACCCGGCGCTCGCCGTGGTACATCGCTTCGGTGAGCTGGCGGAAAAAGCTTCCGGCTGAATCGAAACAGGTGCAACCCTGTTAACACAAAGGAACAGTTACGATGGCCAACCCTTCCCGCGCCTGGAAATGTGTGGTATGCGGATATGTGCATCGCGGCGATACTCCGCCGGAAGCCTGTCCGGTATGCGGCGCCCCGGCGGATGACTTCGAAGCCTTCGGAGATGCCTCTCCCCCGCCGCCGTCGGAAAGCGCCACCTGGCGCTGTATCATCTGCGGCTATGTTCACGACGGGGAAACCCCGCCCGACACCTGCCCGCTATGCGGCGCGGGCAAGGAAGAATTTGAGCCGTGCGTTGAGGCTTCCCGCGAGACCGTCAACGCGGACGACCGCCGCAAGATCGTCATTGTCGGCGGCGGCATTGCGGGCGTAAGCGCCGCCGAGGCGGTCCGACAGACCCTTCCCAACGCGGAGATTCTTCTGTTTACGGCGGAAACCGATTTGCCCTATTACCGGCTCAACCTGACGCGCCGCCTTGCGGGCGAAATCGCCGATACGGAACTTACCATGCATCCGCGCGACTGGTATGAGCAGCATCAGATACAGCTGCGGACGGGCGTGACCATCCAGGATCTGGACCCGGACGCGCACAGGATCACCACCGAAAACGGAGAAGGTATTACCTACGACAAACTCATTCTGACCTGCGGCGCCCACCCCTTTATCCCCCCCATTCCGGGGTCGGAACTGCGGGGCGTGTCCGCGGTACGAACGTTGAAGGATGCGCACACCCTCCTTTCTCTCGTGGAGAAGGACACTCCCTGCGTCTGTATCGGCGGGGGCATCCTGGGCTTGGAGACCGCGGGCGCGCTGGCGAGGCGGGGCGTCCAGGTGACCCTGCTGGAGGGATTCGAATACCTCCTGCCGCGCCAGTTAAACCGGGATGCCGCGAAGGTACTGGAAGCGCATGTGACCTCCATGGGAATCACCGTCCGTACTACGGCCTCCAGCCGGGCGATTGAAGGCGAAGGTGCGGTGGCGTCGGTACTGCTCCAGGATGGTTCGCGATTGACGGCCAAGGCCGTTACCATCACCACGGGTGTGCGGGCCAACAGCCACCTGGCGCGTCGCGCGGGCCTCGCTGTTAATCAGGGGATTGTCGTCGATATGCGCATGGCCACCTCGGCGCCCGACATCTATGCGGCAGGTGACTGCGCGGAATTCGGCGGCGCCGTCGCCGGATTGTGGGAACCCGCCCAATACCAGGGAACCATCGCTGGTTTCAATGCCGCCGGCGCCATGTCTGAATTCGGCGGCCTGCCCCGGGCAAACACGCTGAAAGTGTTGGGCATCAAGTTGTTCAGTATGGGTGTCATACAGCCCGATGATGGCAGTTACCGGGAAATCGTGGACCGGCAGGAAGGTTCCTACAGGCGTTTCCTGTTCCGTGACGGCCTGCTCGCCGGAGCGATTCTTATCGGCGATACGAGCCTTGCCGCCGCGGCGACACGGGCATCCCGGGAGCGCCTGGACTGTTCCGCCGTTGCCGGCGCCTCCGCGACAGCGGCCGAGGTGGCGGCGTATCTTAATCACTCGAGGTAACCGTTTTTTCCGGAGAACACTCCGGAGAAAGTTCGTTTCGAACAAGGATGAAACAATGAAATACACCAGGTTGATGATATGCCTGCTTTTTGCGGCGTGCGCGGGGAAAGAAGGTGTGCAACGCGGCACGGCGGAGCGGGACACTGAGGTTAAAACCGCGGTAAAGCAGGATGACACGGAAGCAGCGGCGCAGGCGGCCGCCCTTGAAAAGCGCGCAGGCCTGCCCAAAGGCAAACTGCTTGCCGATATCACCAACGTGCTGGGCGCCCATCTTCCGGCGCGCGTGGACCTGTTCAGTTATGACGACGGCATCACGGTCGCCCTTGATGCCCCCCAGGGATTGGTGGAAGCGGAACAGCCCGCAGGCTCTTACCGGGCCTATGTGCATGTGCTGGAAGCGGAAGTGCCGGTCATGGTGGAAGCCAAAGATGTGGATATCCGTGAAAACCAGGTAACAGATCTGGAGGTGAACCTGCTCGAAGGGTCCGGCGGCATTGTTTCCCTGCGCGGGTTCGACTCGGACGGCGACCTCGCCCTGGACCGCGTGGAACTGGCCATGGGAACGGACCCGAACAACGCGGGCAGTATTCCCGGCAGGAGCGAACGGTTTTATGACACCCGGGTACTGAACGCTGCGACCAAGTGGTACTGCGGGGAGATGCAAGCCTATTCCAGTTATGGCAACGGTGTCGAAGATGTCGCTTCGCTGGTGAAACGCGCGGAAAAGGCAAACCTGGATTTCCTGGCCATTACCGACAGAAATACCCTGGCCGCCGTGGATGACCCCGCCTATAAATCAACGCGGCTGGTTTGTCTGCCCGCCATGGAATGGGGCTCGGACCCCATGGGCGTGGCCCTTGTTTACGGTCCGCGCACCCGTCCTGAATCGCCCGGTTCCGTGATGGCCGCCCAAGCCGAATGCATCCGCGTCCAGGCCCAGGGCGGCGCCTGGATCATCGCTCACCCGGCTTTTCCCAGCAAGCCCTGGCAGTGGGGACTGAGTTTCGTCAACGGCGTCCAGATATGGTTTCGGGACTGGCGGGAAACCCCGCCCCTTTCTCTGCAGCAACTGGGCGAAAAGGCCCGGGAACGCAAAGACGGCCACTTGATTCATTCCATCGCGGCGGCGGCTGCGGTCGTCAAACATGGCGACATGTCCGCCAATGGACAAAGCAACTTGTTCTATGATTACGAGTTGGTCCGGGGGCTCATGGCGGGCGCTATCGGCGGCAGCGGCAGCGGTAGTCCCAAGGTCCCCCTCGGGTGCCCGCTCACCTACATTCATGCCCGGGAACTCTCCGTGCCCGGACTGCTTGAGGGGCTGCGGCTGGGGCGCACCTTTGTATCCCGTGGCCCCGATGGCCCGAAGATCTATTTTGGCGCGG